>OEQS01000099.1_pt1 | contig 13354 bp, 13 predicted proteins | sample 1539731 | NCBI WGS metagenome assembly OEQS01 (sample SAMEA3891890, study PRJEB23780) | metagenome | biome: terrestrial biome; feature: animal house; material: Caecal content | place: Italy | collected 2015-05-05 | reverse complement strand
AAAACGCCAGCCGCCCTTTTGGGGGCGGCTGGCACTGCTTTTCCCAAGCCTTAACGCTGCGGCATGGGAATATTTCTTTGCTGCTGTAGTTCAGGCGGCTGGATGCCGCGCAGTTTTTTCAGGACATCGTTCCAGTCGTTCTCTGCCGGAACATGAACCGAGATTTGGTAGCGGTCGCCATATGTTTGTTTCAAATGCTCTGTTGCGCGCTCCCCGGCCTTTTCCTTGTGCTTCCCGTCATCGTCCCGGTTCAGGCCCAGACGTATCTCGCTGATTTCCGGGTGGTTGGTAAGAAAGTTTTCAAGGCCAAAGGACACGTTTACGCCCCCGAGAGCCAGAATGGGATAATTCTTATAGACGCTGCCGGTCATCGTACAGAGATCCCGATAGCTCATGGCTTCGATGGGAGACTCCACAATAACCACACCTTTTGCTTCTATGCTTCCCGGAAGCAGAAACGGCCACTGTTTATTGCTGCCCGGCATATCCATTTTGAAGCCCTTCCCTATGGAATTCATGCTGCGAATAGAACAGTATTGTGCGTTGCCTTCTGTATCATAGCCAAGCATGGCAAGCCGGTGTTTCTCCTGCAAAATTCCCTGCTGTGCCAGCTGAGAGGCTTCTTCTCCCGTCACACAAAGAACCGTTTTCTTTTCCGGAAGCGGGTGCAGAACGTCCCTGGAAACAATTTGACGCTCCTGCAGATAAGGCCGGACAGCTTCTTCCATATCGGGACGAGAAGGAATATACAGAGCAGCGTTATCCTGTTCCGATCCCGCATATCCACATATCCGCATTCCCACAAACTGACGTACCTGCATGATGTGACGATCCTTTAAAAGCGGTCGGATGAGCTGCGGGGAAATTCCCCTTGTCTTGTGCAGGTACGCAAAGACATATTTTTGTGATTTGTCCATTTCCGGCAGGACAAAAGGAACCGGCTCTTGCGTTGGAGCCGGTGGAGTAGGTCTGACGGGCGGTGAAGTTTCCTGCGTCTGCATGGGCGGGGAATAAAGCGTTCCCGCCAGTGTCAGTACAGCCTCTACAAACGATTTTCCCTCGTAGACCTGTATGAAATCTAAGGCATCTCCTTGGGTTCCTTGGGAATTCCAATACCATTTTCCGTCCAAGGTAAACCTCATAGAGTCATGCTCCGGCATGGTATAATAATTACCGACACACTTGAGCTGGTAGCGGCTCATAGCATAATTCAGGGCGGAAGAGTTTTCATGAGCTTTGTTCAGCTCTTCCTTGGTATAGAATAGTGTACCATTCTTACGTTGGGACATCCTTTTTCAACTCCTTTTTCTCACCGCCCATCAGCTTGCGCAGCATCCAGAGCCGTAAGCGATCCTTTTTGCGGACGGATTTCCGAGGAAGAAGCTCCTGCAGGCCGGAGGTGGAGAAAAAGGCCAGCACAGCTTTCTGATATTCGTTTTCGGGAAATACGGTCCCCTGGCCGTCTGCTCCATAGACAGCATACTGCCGCTGCTTACTCTCCATATCAAAATAAGCGGTCAGAGAACCCGGCCCGAATTTTCCAATCAGATATTCGTGATCCCCGACCGGAGAATAATCTGCATACTGCTTGACAAAATCTGCTGCTCTGCCCAGGGCTTCCACTTCGCTTTCTTCGCCCTGGATACAGGATATTTTCCCGTCATCCGCGAGAAAACCGATCGGAACATTCCCACGGCAAATTACCTGGAATCCGCTCTCGCCCTGGTTCACAATGGTATATCCCAGCTTGGAGATATACCAGGAATAGTTATCGTCACGCACGGTCTGGCTCCCCTTTCTGCGGCGGCGTCAGCTGATCCTTCTGTGCTTTGGGAAGCAGGGCTTCCCATTGACCTTTTAATCCGGCCCTCTCAAAATTCTGATCCAGATTACGCAGATTGAAGTGTCCGAGATCAATAGATTCCTCCAATGCCTCGCGATCCAGAGTGCCATACAGCTGCATGACGATATCCGTCTGCTGCTCGGACAACTGCGGATTGAAGCCCTCCATCATTTTGATTTCGCTCATCTTCATATCAAAGTCATGCAGGATAGCTGCCTTCTCCCGCTGTGCTTCCTGTGTCTCCTGCTCTGGAACCGGCTGCTGGATTGGAACGGATTTCTGTTCCTGAACAGGCTGCGGCGCTGGAACGTGGCGCTGTTCCTGAACGGCCTGTTGTACCGGGACAGCGTGCTGCTCCTGAAGGGACGGCTGCGGCGCGGTTCGCCCCTGCTCCAGCATAATTTCCGCTACAATGGCGTCAATTCTGGATTGCTGCTGGGGAGTGGCATAGTTTGTATACTGGATTTCAGTGGGTGCTTCCGGACGAAGATAGGCTACATCCCTTTGAGCGTTGTCCCGGATTGCATAGTGCTGGCCTTTCCGCTGATAATGGACGCGGATGGAAAGACCGATTTCCGAAAGTTTTTTCCGTAAAAGCTCCAGGAAGGAAGGACGTTTCGGTTCCCTTTGCTGCTGGCTGTACATCGTGGCCATCCCATTGCGGCCAATGTAGCCGACCTCCTGCCCTGCGGGATCGACAATCCGGTATTGCTTCTCCTGCGTCACATATTGCGGCTGCTGATGATGATTCTGCTCCTGTTGGGGAACCGGTTCCGCACGGGAAACGGCCAGGTTGGAGACACGAACAAATTCCGCTACTGCCTGTCCCCGATCAAATGAGGACTGGAGAAGCACCTGTTCCCCATTCTCCCGCCTTTCGTAGATCTTATAGACCGCCTGCCTGTTCTGTGCATCGTAGTCCGCAGTCAGCATACAGTTTTGATATTGTGTCATCAACAGCCCCTCCGGGCGCTGTTCCAATCCCCGGTGATTCCGTGCAAAGGTGTTGATGGCCTCCAGCTCCGCCCTGACATTTTCATGTTCGGGCAACAGAGAAACCGTTCCGTTCTGTAGAATAAAACCCAGGGGCTGTCCATCCTTTACCACCGTGCAGGGAAAAACACTGTTTCCCAGAATACTGATGAGTTCATACCCCGAGTTTGTCAGCAGATTGGTTGCCACGCTCATCGTCTGTGTCTCCTTCCATCAGTGTCATTAGCATCTCCAGATCTCGGTTCTGGATGGCTTCAACAATTCCCAGCACATCCATGCGATCCGTTTTTATCGTGTTGAGCTTCCCCATCACCTCAGACAGCTCCAGCTGACGGAGCTTCTTTTCTTTCTGTGTGATGGATTCCTGTAAATCCCTGATGCGCTGTTGGTCGCGCTCAATGGATGCTTTCAGCTTTTCAATTTTTTCATTCATCCGATTTCTCCATAAAAGAACGGACAGGGGAAGTTCCCTGTCCGTTTTGCCAGCGGACATGTGTCCGCTCATGATGTTTCCTGTGTGAAATAATCCAGCGCGTCCACACGCTGGCCGTTTTTGCGCACCTCAAAGTGCAAATGGTTGCCGGTGGAATTGCCCGTGGTGCCAACGTAGCCAATCACTTCGCCCTGCGATACCTCCTGACCGGCTGTGACGCAGATAGAGGAACAGTGCGCGTAGAGCGTTTCAAAGCCGCTCCCATGATCCAGCTTGACATAATATCCGTAGCTGTCTCCCCAGGAATCGGTTCCGTTTGCAATTTCCACGGTTCCGTCCGCCGCTGCGAGAATGGGCGTTCCCTCCGGCATGGCGATATCGGTTCCGGTATGGAAATCCGGTTTTCCGGTAACGGGATTCACACGGTTGCCAAAGTAAGACGTGATGGTTCCATTTTCGGGCAGCGGCCACTGGAAAATGCCGGTTCCGATCCAATCGGCGTCCGGGTCAATGATTTCACCGCCGCCCCCTGCGATCCCATCTGAGGGAAAAATCTCCTGGAGGGTATACAGTTCTTCCAACCGTTGTTCCATCCGTTTCCGTTCCTCTCCGGAATATCCCAGCTCATCCAGAATATCTTCCGGCGCTTTCCTGGTGATCACATAGATTTTAATGTGCTTGATGTATCCCATCCCTCCATCTTCTCCGTCGACCCTGATTTCTCCATCCTTTGTCTTATAGGTGTTCAGGAGATCGTAGATCCGGCTCATTTCCGCCTTGATTTCCGCTGTGAGGGAATCGACCACCCAATCGCCGGTGGCCAGCAAAGCCAGAGCATAAGCGTTTGTGTTCGGGTAACTGCCCTGGCGCTCATCATCCTTTCCCATTTTGTTCTCGATTTCGTTGCGAAACGAAGTGTCCAGGGATGTCACATAGGTTTCCAGTGCGGTGTCATCCAGAGACGCGCCCACGCCGCCAAAAAGAGAAGTCAGCGCGGTGGTGAGGGTCACAAGGAGAACGACAAGAGCCAGAAGCCCAACAGCCGCAAGAAGAATGAGAACAGGCGGGGAGGAAAGGGCGGCTTTGTGAGCCGCCGCTTTGGCCGTTTCTTTTACCGCGGTCTGCTGAGCAGCTTTCTGTGCTGCCTGCCTGGCCGCTTTTTTCGCTGCCTGCCGCCGCACTGCCGCCTTGTATTCCTGCTGCTTTTTCGTCTCGTTGTTTTTCCGGCGTCGAAGCAGGGAGACGAGGAATGTGGTGTTGGTTTGGACAGCGGCAAGAAAGGAAACCGCGCTGTTCTCATCCTGTTCCTGTGTGGAACGCACTGTGTTCCGTGCTGCCATGGAGGCTGCTTTGAACAGTGGGCCAGCATAAGAGGAACGTGAGGAAGTGATTGTGGAATTGTTCGGATGAGAACCAGAAAACGAGGTACCGGAAGGTTCACTGGTTTCTCCTGGTCTTGCCTGTAAAAGGGCAGAGGAAATGGAAGAACCAGACGCAGAACCGGACGGAAAAAATCCGGCATGAGAGCCGGCGCTTTTCCTGCGTTCCTGGATCGTTTTTCCCCGGCGGCGCAGGGCGGCGCGCGTCTGGATTTCCCGGTTGTTCTTCCACAACCGGCGCACAGCTTCCAGCCTGCCTTGCTCAGAAGCCCGAAGCCGTACCTGTTTGGCAGCTGCTGCCTGCCGCTCTTTAGGAAGGACAGAACGAGAAACGGCGGGAACTTTGTCCTTTTGCCGGAGACCATCCCGCAATCGCACCGGATGCTCCGATTTTGCATCCAACCGGACAGCAGAGGACGGAGAAAACTTTCCCCGGCGCAGAGATCCGGGACGGAGCCGCCCGGATGTTTCCGCTGGTGCGGAGTCGGCCCGAAACCGCGCTTCACGTCCCGGATGGAATTTATGCTCACCGGAATCGGTCAGCTGTTCCCTGCTCCCCGTGGCAAGGTTTACCCGCTGCATCCCGCCCCGGGTAAAGCGTACCACCTCCTTTTCAAGCATCTGTGTCGTTCCTTCCCACGGTAGTGCTGAACAGCTGGTACAGCTCACTGCGGCGGAAGCGGTTGGAGAATTCCACCATGTTGTTTCCTGCCTTGAACAGTCCTGTTCCCGGTTCGCAGGACAGGAGGAAGCTTTCCTGCTGCTCCGACAGGGAAATGACCTGCGAGAGATCTTCTATCATGTCGGGCTTCTCTCGATAGATCATAATGAATTCGCTGTTTGCAATCAGCGCCTTGCTTTCTTCCGTCCGGCAGACGTCGCGCACCTCCTGTGTCATACCGGTGGCTATCAAGCCGTATTTGCGTCCCCGCTTCCAGGAGTTCATCAGCCATTCCGCCGTGGTGGGATTCCGCAGGCTGTGGTGGATTTCATCATTCCAGAGCCAGGTGGTTTTCTCCTCCGCCTGATTCCGGGAAATGAGGTTCCAGCAGAAGTCCTGGATGATACTCATGCCCATGACGCGGAGCTGCTTGCCGAGATTCCGTGTGCTGAAGCACAGCACACGGTTTTCGGTGTCCACATTGGTGCGCCCATTGAACAGGTTCAGCGAACCGTGGACGTAAATCTCCAGCGCTCTTGCCAGATCCTGTGCTTCCTGCGACTCCTGCCGGAGCAGCGCTTCATAGAAGTCCTCAAAGGTTGGGACGTTCTGTGGCTTTGGCTTGGACAGATACGGCTGGTAGATCTCCCGAACACATTTGTCAATCACGGATTTCGTGATGGGATCCATCCCTCCATGATAATTCAACGTAATTTCAATCAGGGAAATGATGAAATCGGATTTCAGGGGAACGGGATTAGGATCCTCGTCGCCGCCATAATACTCGTTGATATCGAAGGGATTGAAGTGGGAAGTTGAGGAATTGGAAAGATCCACCACCTCGCCGCCCATCATTTCCACAAGGGGAATAAACTCCCCATCCGGGTCAATGATCAGGATTTTATCGCCGGTTCGCCAATAGCACTCCCATATCTCGGCCTTGGCCCCCATGGATTTTCCGGAACCGGAGGTGCCGAAGTAGAAGCCGTGCGCATTGGTGTAATTCTTGCGGTTGAGCGTCAAAACATTATTGGAACGCCCATTGCGGCCATAGGAAAATCCATTGTCCTGCACGATTTCCACCACGTTGAACGGCACAAAGGCCGCAATGGAGGACGTGGTGAAGGTGCGGGACACAAAGCAGTCGCTGCGTCCGAGAGGAACAACGGAGTTCAGCCCGTTTTCATGGTCGAACCGGAAGGGACGGGCAGAGCAGCCTGCCGCCGCCACACGATCCTGTACGGATTTCATCACCGCGTCCACTTCCTCCGGCGTCTTTCCGCGAATATAAATGAGGAAATTGGCAAGCACCATTTTTTCGTCCCTGGTGCGCAGAGATTCCAGAAAGGTTTCCACGGCTTTCAGAGCGTTCTGCAAATCGCGGGGAACCTCGGGGATTAAAACGCCAGCTTTGGACTGACGGGACAGATTGTTTGCTTTCTCCATATCCAGCATCCGGAGACGCTTGCGGAGCTGCTGGACAGCGTACTGCGATTCCTGCGGCTGGACATTGATGGTGATCAGAATGTCCTCATCGAGCGAAACAATCTGCTGAATCAGGCCGTCACTGATATCCTGCGGGAAATCGGCGAGAAACAGCGTGCGGGTGTAGTAGTCGCCGAGCTTGATGTACTGTTCCCCCTGCACTGCCGTTTCAAAGGTATCCGGCGCTATGATGTCCTTATCATAAATACCTGTGCGCGCCATTTGCAGCCAGGAGATTTCCGAGTGATCCTCGGGCCGATAGATCTCCCGGAGCAGATACAGGAGAGGAATTTTCTCCATCTGGCGTGTCTGGCATCCGATGGCACGGAGCAAAGAGAGTGCGTCACGGTCGATGCGCTCAAAATGCTTTTTGGCCTGGATATAGTCCGGCTCGGAAACTGTAAATGTCATATACTTTTCCTGGATGTAGGCATCAGAGCCGGTGAGCCGGTCTGCAATGGCATCGTTGTAGTCCGTGATACACTGCTTTTGCAGCTCCGTCGCCCCTTCGGGAACAGGGAGCTGCAAGTGAACCGTGGAGCGTGCAAGAGGTTTGCTCAGGACATGGATTTGCAGCTGGGAGTGATCGTCCAGCGCCATAAGAAACTTGCAGTATTTTTCCAGAATTCCCACCTGTAAGGCTTCCGGAACGTTGACATAGTTTGTATCCTGCACGGCAAACGTCAGACTGTAGTGGGAATTTCCAAGATAACAAATCCCATCGTCATACATGGTTTCATAGGGAATACTGCTCTGCACGGTGCGCCGTTTGTCCCAGGGAGCAAGCAGACGCTTCGGTTTTTTAGGCTTTCTGTGCGGCGTCACCGCTTGCGTTTTGGGCTTCTTCTGTTTCAAGCCTTGCGGCCTCCTTTTCAATTCTCTGATACAAATTGTCCATTTGGTACGGACGGTTGTGGGGATATTTGAATTTCCACAACAGCTTGTATCGGATGACCTTTTCGAGCGGCTGTCCGTCCTGCTTGATAAATCCGCACAGCAAAACCGGCATTCCCAGCAGGATGGCCACTGTGGCGGCAAGATCAATGCTGCCGGTCAGCAGGTATAACAGAGCAAGAGTCGGTGCAATGACAGCCAGTGCAATACAAAAGCATATCACCTGGCGAAGTGTGAAATTTCCCACGCTCTTGCTCTCGTAGCCATAGATATCTTCCGGAATAGAAACAATCAATGAAATTCCTCCCTTAAAATGTTCCACACATCCGTTTTGCCATGGTGCCGGTTTTCAGCAGAGCAAAAATCAGAATGGCCATAGGCCAAATGAGATTCCATGTGCTGTACCAGTCAATGGTTGTGGTGCTAACGTTGCTCCAGCTCAGCGCGCTGTAAATCACAACACACAGGAGCATCAGGACGCCCTGAAGCATGATGGCCGCAAAATTCTTTAGATAGGTTTTGGCGATCTGTGAATGCTCCTTACTCGGTAATGTTGCCAAAGGAAGCGGTGCGACGAGCCAGTACAGCATCATCTCAAACAGCCTGCCATAGACGATGATCCAGATTACGCCGCCCATGACGGTGACAGCCAGGTAGGGTCCCTGCATCTGTGCAAGAATCGCAATTTGGGAAAGAAACGGCTGGCCGCTCACGGAATCCAGAAGCGCCTGATAATCCCACTCAATCGGCGTGAGTGTGACAGTAAGGGATCTGGACAGGCTTTTCAGGATTCCGTTGAACAGGGTAAAAACAATCTGAAGGATATCATAGGAGCGGAGCACCACAAAATAAGGGATGATAAAGCGAAAAACAGTAGCGGAAACCAGCTTGGCATCCAGCTCCCCATCCGAGCGGCAATACAGGTCGTACAGCTCGGATGCCAGGAAGAAACCGAGAATGGCCAGAGCAAAGGGCATCAATGCAAGCGAAGCTGTTTTCAGAAGCTTATCCCAAAAATCCGTAGCAAACAGATCTCCCGGTGACATGGCAATGAGATTTGCGACTTCCTCCACCTTATCGGTCAATCCCTCATAGATGACCAGGATGTATTTGTTGATTGCATCAAGCAGATCCATGTGGACTTACCTCCCCAGGAACCGCCCTATCATCACCATGACATGGCCGGAAATGCCTGCTGCGGCCTCTGCGTCTTTGATTTCTCCTTCCGCCCATGTGAGGATGAAGGCGGAGATAGCAGCGAAAGCAATCCCGCCGATGATTTTCTTCAGTCCGGAGCTGTTTTGCTGTCCATCTCCGAACATATCGTATATCCCCCACACAACGGTGATGCCGCCGAGCACGATCAAAAGGATTTTCAGAATTTTCAATATAGTTGCTGCATCCATGTCTTTTACCTCCGTATTTACGCATTGATGTTGATGGTTGTCACATAATTGGGCTGCTTGATAGTTCTTCGCCGTCCCGCGTTTCGGTCGAATACATAGCCCCCTGTATCCCCATCCGCAAGAAGTTTGTACCGGGGATGATCCCGGATGTCGTACTTCTTACTGCGGAACGGCGGATATCCTTTGACAAAGACAATGCACTCTGACTTGGGGAGCTGCGCCAGCTCCGTCTGATCTAAAAGTGAGCGACCCGTTTTCTGCTGGTTCTGGCTGTAACTGTTTTTTCCAAGGCTTCCCGATGTACCGGAGCCGGTATAGGAAACCGTATCAATGGTGGCCTTGCCCAGCAGCTGCTCAGAGACATACTTGGTGGTTTCCTCACCGGAGCCGCCGAGAAAGAGCTTGATGGGACAAGAGGCCGGGATTGCCTGAGCAGCTTTATCATATACTGCCTTAATCTGGCTGAGATCCTGGAATATCAGTTCATAGAAGATCCAATACTTTCGAGTTGTTGCAATCATTTTTTCCAGATTGGGAATTTTGCCAATGTTGGCAATTTCATCAATGATACATCGAATGGGATAGATCAGATGTTTTCCAGGCATTGGCTTTGCTTTTTTTATATTGCAATGGATCAATGTATTTAACAGAATAGCCACCAGATAGTTATAGGCCGTGTCGGTCTCGTCCATAATGATAAAGAGCGCTGATTTTTCCATTCCCATTTGATCCAGATCCAGTTCATCTTCAAGCATCAACTGACGAATTTCTGGAATATCAAAATCCGCCAAACGGACTCCAACGCTAATCAGAATGGATTTGAGCGTCTTAGCGGCTCCCAGTTTAAATTTCTTATACTGGGAAACCGCATAACTTTCCGGGTTTCTGGCTTCCAGTTCCTCGAACATATAGTCAACGCTTGATTTAAAATTTTCATCCTCTTCCTTGGCCATAGACTGATTCAGCAAGCGGACAAGAGAGGGAATATTCCGCTGCTCTGGTTCGGCGGTTTCAATCAGGTATGCTATGTGTGCCATGAACCAGAGCCGTTCCGCCTTATCCCAGAACTGTTCACCACTTTGGGGATGGCTGGTATCTCCGCTGGTATTCGTCATCAAGACCTCAACGAATTGGCGAGTATCCAGTGGCGTCTTACAGTAACGCAGGGGATTAAAGCGCATACTGTTCTGCGGGTTCGTAATGTCAAAGACACGCAGCTTATACCCTGCGTCTTTGAGCATTTTCCCTTCCGCATAGAGATGCTCTCCGCTGGGATCCGTGATGACATAAGAAGCATTTAGCTGTGCGACATTCGGCTTGACATAGTTCCGGGATTTACCGGAGCCAGGGTCGCCCAGGACAAGCACATGGTTGGCAATTTGGGTTTTGAGACCATTCATACTGAGCTGTTCGCTTTTGGAGAGGATAATGGTGTTATACGGATCTTTATCGGTAAGTGGTTCAAAATCATCTTCTGTTCCCCACCGGGCGGAGCCGTGCTCAATATCCTCGTACTCCCGCTGCCGCCGAAAACGCAGCAGACCTAAAAAAAGGCCGCAGGCACAGGAGCACCAAACGGCTTTGGGAAAGTACTGATTCAACTGGAAACCGCTCAAAAAATAGCCTGACATTGCAATAAGAAGTGCGCTGACCAGGACGGCCAGCGCACAGCATTTGATGATTCTCTTTTTCATCGAACCGGTTCCACCTCCCGGACTGCTTGTTCCACCTCTTTCGCGGCCTGGCGGAGCAAGAAGGCTTTCTCTTTTGCCTGCTGCATGGCGTCCTCCAGATCATTCCAGCCCTTTGTTCTGTCTTTGAGCATATCGGTCACAGCCATGTCCAGCTTGTCGATATCTCTCTGGCGAAACGTAAGGAACACCATGTTGGGATCGTTTTCTTCCTCGATCGCTGTGTACTGAAGCCCGTACTTCTGCGCGAACCGATCAAACTCTGCAATCCGTTCTTTCTTCACCTCGACTCCCTGGATAGCCGCCCGTTGATTCTGCGAAAGATTTTCCAGAGAAACCGTTCCCCCCTTTCCGTCCCCGCTGTGGTGCAGCATGTTGAGAAACTCGCGCCCGGCCAGTGCAAGTGCGTGGCTCAGCGTATGCCCGCCGAAACGGACGCCGAAAGTAACCAGACGATCCGCCAGCTCGTCACCGATCAATTTCCTCATCTCCTCTCTGTTCTTTTCCAACTGCCGCTCTCATGCGTATCAACTCCTTTCGTTCCTGGCGGATTTCATCCATCCGCTTCTGCAATTTTTCTTCCTGCGCGCTGTCCTTATGGATACGCGCGTTTTTCAGATTGCTCAGGATTTCTTTTTCCTCCGTGCGCAGTTCCGTCAGGCGTGCCAGATAATCCGACTGGGAGGAAACGTGCTGCTGATCCATAGCGTCCATTGCCGCAAATTTTGATTTGACTTCCCGCAGCTTCGCGGAATAAGAATGCGGATTTGGTTCCCGGAAAAGCGGACACGTGTCCGCCCGGGTGAAGTCTCCGATTTTCTTCCGAAGCGATTGTTCATCAAACCCATACCCCAGACTGGCGAGTGTAAAATTTCTTTCCTGCCCGTTCGTCCTGTGACGGAAGGAAAGACGCTCGCCCCTGCGAAACATATAGTATTTCGTTTCCATCAGAGAAAGAAATTCCTCCCAGCTTTTCGCCTGGGAGGAAAACTGTTCCACGTCTTTCCGCATGGTGTTATGATATCCGGAAACTTTCTTTCCTGGATGATGGAGTCCCGGTCTTTCTTTTTTGGGTTCCTCTACAACGGACAGGCCGTGTGCGCGGCAGAGACGGTCACTGATCCGCGCAACGCGATCCGGCGTGTATTTATCCTGATGAAACTTTTTGTAGTCTGCGCCAACCACATTGAAGATAATGTGGTTGTGAATACATTTGGAATCCGTGTGAGTTGCAACGATATACTGATATTTGTCTCCCAGCACTTCCTTTGCAAGCTGGACGCCAAGAGAGTGGGCCAGCTCCGGCGTTACTTCGCCGGGCGCGAAGGATTGGCGCATCCACATGGCACAGTAGGATTTTCTGCTGCCGTTCTGTTTTACGCTTCTGCCGGTGGCCTGCTCCGCTTCCTGCTGGTGCAGATACATTTCCTGCGCCGCCGACTGTGCCTCACATTGAAATGAGGAAACGAGGGAACCGTGATCTGTTTTTGCCGGATCAATAACATAGGCAACACTCCGTTCGAGCGCTGCCGGAACGGAGCGGTTGCCTATTTCAATTCCCTCAAAAAACGTAGTCGCCATTCGCTCACCTCGTCTGCCATCCGCGTGAGTTCCGGGATGTTGATATCGTGGTAGGTGTTAGCTACCTTCGCGAGCTGGTTAAGATTGTTTCCTATCCGGCCCAGCGCGGCGACGCACTCTTTCAGCACCCCATAATCTTGGTGGATGATGTATCCGTCCAGAATCATTTTGCGAATATAGGCACTCTTATTTTTAATTCCAGCTTTTTTCATGTTTTCCTGTAACAGTTTGTTTTCTGACTCCGACAGGAAAAAAAGAATCTCCACCTTTCTGTGTCTGTTCGGTATAACATTTTTCCCTCCCTTCAGATTTTCAGTTTCGTAAGGGGTTTTAGGGGATTCTCCCCTAAGTGTTCTCCAATTTTCCATGCCTGGAAAATTGGAGAACGTGGCAAGTGTATATACACTTGCAGTGCTTGCCCGGATTATCCCGAATTCGGGATAATCCGGGTTATACCGAAAGTTGGATTATCCCGAATCTTCAGAAAAAACCGCTTATTCACCAGCTTTTTATAAAAAGATTCGGGATAACTTTTCCATACTTTTAAGACACTTCCGCTGGGATTGGAACGATATATTCCTAAAATTCGGGATAATCTTTTTTCCTGCATCACAGACCGTAGAGCCGTCTTAGCATATCTTCATCGCTAACCGTGTAATTCACTGATTCCGTACCGGCAAGGCCTGTACCCATGGCTTTTTCAATCGCTTTCCGCTTGGCTTCCGTATCCGCATAAGCGTAGATTAACGTTGTTTCAACCTGCTTGTGCCCCAGCCACTGGGAAATCATTGTCAGATCCATTCCATGCTGGTATAAGTGCATTGCCCTGGTATGTCTCCACAAATGAGGGTGAACCCGTTCCGGCACATCGGGGCAGGTTTCCCTTGCCAGTTCCGCATACTTTTGGATGCGGAGCCTTGCTGTATCATCACACATTGCGCTGCGGGAACCTTTTCGCTCTACATAAAAAAGCCATTCCGTTGAAAAG
>OEQS01000098.1_pt1 | contig 13434 bp, 18 predicted proteins | sample 1539731 | NCBI WGS metagenome assembly OEQS01 (sample SAMEA3891890, study PRJEB23780) | metagenome | biome: terrestrial biome; feature: animal house; material: Caecal content | place: Italy | collected 2015-05-05 | reverse complement strand
TCCGGCAGCAGCGCCGCAAGGTTTGCCAGCGCGCTCATCCGTCCACCTCCGATCCTGTCTCGCTTTCGCGCATGGTATTTTTGAAATTCAGCGTCAGGCTGCAGGTGTACACCCCATTCTGCCAGACGTGCTTGTCCGCGTCGATCCAGCAGGTGTTGGCAAGGCCGGTATACGGCTCGGCAATGTAAATGGTGTTGCCGGTGATGAGTTTTACATGCCCAAGGCAGGTCACGCTGGCGCGGCGCTCCACGCCGTTTTCCTTGAGGATATCCCGCGCCTCCGCTTCCGCGTCCCCATCGTCGGACTGCGCCAGCACGTCGGCCAGCAGGCCGTACTTGCGCACCGCTGCGTCATCCGAAACCGACCGGACAAAGTTGCCCTCGCTGTCGACGATGATAACGCGGTTTTTCATGCCCTCAATGCTCTCGCCGTATGTCGCGGTCTGCAAATTCGTGCCTTGCTGCAAAATGACCGAGTGCGGCGTCACCGTGCGCTCAATCACATTGAGCTGCCTGCCGGAAAATCGCAGCAGATACTGCTTGCCGGTTTTCTGGCTCGCGAGCGTATAGGCCGTGTCGATGATGCGGTAGATCTCGGTGGCCGAGAACTTGCGCCGGATGGCAACGCCGGTCTGCGCGAGCGACCCGACCGGCACGCCGTAAGTGCTGCACAGCTGCCTCGTGATGGTCTCGGGTGTCTCGCCCGTGTATTTGCGGCTGGCGCGGCTGTTCTTCAGGTAAAAACCGAAGTCATAGCAGGTGACCGACATCGTCGATGCGTCGGTCGATTTATCCTTGCTCACCACCACGCCGATGAACAGCGTATCAGCCCCAATGCCCATCGAAATGCCGCCGCCAAGCGGCAGATAGACGTAAGGTAGGCGCGGGTCGGTGGCCGAAACGATCATCTCCAGCTCGAGCGCGCGGCACACCGTGTCCACGTCGCCCGACCACGCGATGCGCCGGAACATGTGCGACACGTCCCACTCGCCCTCGTCATTGCGCACATGCACCCACGGGTGTACATATTGGTATTGCTTCATTCGTCCGCCCCCTTTACAGCGCCGACGCGGGCGGGATCTTCAAAACGCTCCCGTCGTAGATCAGGTCGGGGTTTTTGATGCTGTTATAGGCCGCGAGTTTGGGGTACAGGTTTGCGTTTCCGTAATACTTGCGGCATATGCCGGAAAGCGTGTCCCCCGGCTGCACCGTGTGGTTCTGCACGGCGGTCTGGGCGGGCGTTTCGGTGGCGCGGGCAGGCGTGGACACGGTCGCCGCCTGTCCGGAGGACGTGCCCTCGTCGCCCACCAGCCGCACCGGGTTCGGCTGACGGTGCCGCCGCATGGTCAGCACGCAGTAATAGTCGCCCACGCCCTCCTGCTGGCGGTATTGCAGGTTTTCCAGCAGCACCTCGCACTGGGTCTGGCTGTCCGACACGATGAAGCGGCACTCCTGCTTGTTGTCGCCCGTCAGCTCGAAAAAGTCGATATAATGGAACGGGTCAAGCACGGCGGTCGCGTCGTTGAACGGGTAATCCTGCACGGGCAGCATGAACTCCAGCCGCTCGGTGAACAGCGTGCGGTCGCCCGCAAGGTGTACGTCGCCGAAGCCGGTCAGGTTCACCGTCTCGATGTTAACGCCGCGGTCGATCGTGTACTCTTTGGGCGTCACCGGCAGCACGACCTCCTGCCCGGTCACGAGGTTTACAAAGATGATGCGTCGCTTGCCGGTGCGGTGCGCCTGCACCTGCTGGGACACGATATTGCCGACCATGCCGCCAACAATGCCGCCGATGATCCCCCCGCTGATCAGAATGGACATGGGGTCGTTCATCCTTTCTGTAAATTCATCTATAAATTAGTTGACATTTTTATTGGTAAAAAATATAATATAGATATAGCCTGATTCGTTTGATGAATAACATGAAACAATACTGAAGAATAGGAGGACGCAGAGCCAATTCTTTTCACCATGCGGTATATGTGCAATATGTAACGCATACTTTTCCGAAGGAGGATCGATAGAACGCTCTGTGTACAGTTTATCGGAATGCACACCGATAAACCCCAAAAAGGAGAATGATAATTATGGCAAAAGAGTTGCTGTCGAGAAATTTTATGGACAGCCTTGTGCCTATTTCGAGATTTAACCGTGGAGAAGCGTCCAAAATTTTCGATGAAGTCGCACAAAGCGGTATAAAGCTTGTACTGAAAAATAATACCCCCGCCTGCGTATTGCTCGCACCTGAGCGGTACAATGAATTGCTGGAGCTGATTGAAGATTACTCTCTGGCCGCAGAGGCGGAACAAAGATTACACAATGACAATGGCCGCAACGAACGAATCAGTGCCGCAGATGTCATGCGCCGTAACGGCATCGAACCGAGTGAACTAGACGCTATTGACGACGTGGACATCGAGTAGTGAAACACAAAGGAGATGGTTTCTATGCCAGATGCCTGGCAAGTAGAATACCTTCCGGAAGCGGCCGACGACTTTTCCAGTCTCGACCATTCCCAACAGTTGCTCGTTGCCAAAGCGATTGACAAGGTGGCCAAAAATCCATTACCTCAGGCTGAAGGCGGCTATGGGAAGCCGCTCCGCAGCCCATTGACAGGATTGCTGAAAATCAAACTGCGTGGTGCCGGTTTGCGTGTGGTCTATAAACTGGAGCGCATAGGCTCGCGTATGCTGATCGTCGTGATTTCCATTCGCGATGACGGCGTGGTCTATGACCTCGCTGCAAAGCGCAACAAGTGACCTTTGCCGCCCTTCGGGGCGGCTTTTTATGTGCGCACGATGCGCCGCTGCGCCATGATGCGCGCCGCGACTGCCTCGGCGATCGCGGCGATGTCGCTGTCCTGCCGAACGGTGTAGTTGCCGCCCATGTTGATGACCACACCGCCCGTGCCGCCCTGATCCTGCGCCCGCACTTCGCGCGCGGTCAGCACGCGCTCGCCCTCGTGGAGCAGGTAGAGCATGTTGTCACGCGGCACGCGGTCTTCGCCGATGGCAGCTCCCATATCTGGATTACTTGAATAAACAATATCGTCACCACTGTTACTATCCGTTGATGTACTGCTGTACACCACCGGCACGGTGATCGTATCTGGCACATACGCATTGATTGCTGAACTGATGCCTTTGGTCAGCTCTTGACCAAGTGAATATCCTGCGTTTTCATATGCAGTTCCAGCACTCGCAGCGATACCGTCCGCCAAAGCGATATTAGCGGCAGTCATAGCATCAGCCGCTTCGGACTGCATATAGGTACTGTATGCCAGCGACTCCGCTTCACCTTTCGCCGTGGCCAGTTGTGCCTGCGCGTCCAATATCTCCGCATCCGATGACGCAGAGCTTTCTATGGTCGCCATAGCGTTCATGTATCGCTGGTGCAGGTCTTCAACCTGTGCCGCTATCCGGGCATCCATATCTGCGGGTATTTCGCCGTTGAACATACCGTCGAACACATCCTGATAAATGCCCTGCTGAAGATTTTCTGCCTCAGCTTTTGCCCGACCTATCTGCTCGTTCATTTCCATCATTTTTTGCCCGGCTTCGCCTTCAAGCCAGTCGATCTGATCAGACATGCCGATTTTCTTTTCCTCGTTGTAACCTCGGCCTGCCGCGTTCTGCAGCTCAGCATTGACATCCTCTAACGTAGACGATAAGCCTTCAAAGGTCTTGGATTGAATATCCATTGCACCCTGATAGGTTTCTTCCATATACTTTGTTAGGATTTCAGATATTTCCACACCGCCTAAGTCACCCCGCGTAATAGCAGAGTACACCTCATCAATGCTCATACCCTTTGCCTCTGCCACAGCACCTGCTGCATCAACGCCACGTCTTTGGAAAATTCCCAGTTGCTCACGATAAACCAAATTAGAAGACCTCATATAGCCGAGGGCTTGCGCCATTTCGTTTATCGCATCAGTAGTCATTCCATTTGCAGCACCAGCATCGCCAAGCGCAGTCATAGTTGGAATTAGCTCGTCTACGGCATATCCAAACGAAGTTAAAGTTCGACTAATCTGCGTCAGATCTTCATACTGAAACGGCGTTTCAGCTCCCATCACTCTAACTTGCTCCAAATAGTCTTGCGCTGTGTCAGCATTACTAAACAACGTTGTAAAAGCCATTTGATCCATCTCACGCTGACCCGCAATCGAGCTTCCACCGGATAGTTCTTCGTTGCGACGCTCCTGCACGGCGTTGTACCGATCCTGCACATAGCTTTTGAACGCTGCATCGCGGCTTTCAAACTTCTGCGTCGCGGCCTCGATGCCGCCGGACACCGCACCGATCAGACCGCCCGCGGCCGCGCCGATCGCAGTGCCAAGCCCCGGCCCGCCAATCATCGAACCGACCGACGCGCCCATGGTGGCGCCCAAGATCGCACTGCCGAGGAAGGACTGGATGGCCGCGCCGTCGGTCTCACCGTAGTACGAACCGAAGAACGCGCCCGCCGCCCCTGACAGGCTGCTGCCCAGCATGTTGCCGAAGCCTGCGGTCGCCAGCGCCGAGCCGAGCGTGCCGAGCATCGAGCCGGAGCTGCCCGCCTTGGCGCCGATGCCGCCGTCGGCAGCCTGCTTATTGGCGATTTTGCTGTTCGTACCGGCAAGCGTGCGCATGCTTTTTTCCGCCTCGGTCGCGTTCGCGTTGACCGCTTTCAGCTGGCTGGCCAGATTATTCAGCTCAAACTGCTTATCCTTCATGGCCAGCTCATCCGCTGCATCCCCGGTTTCCTCAAAGCGCTTTTTGGCTTCCCGCAGCTCATTTTTGACCTTTGTCATATTCAGCTGTACGGAAACGCGCGTCTGATTGAGCGTATCAAGGCTTTTCTGCAACGATTCAATACTTTTTACGCCGGTGCGCGTCGCATCTGCGATTTTTTTGAGGGTCGTGGTGTAATTGTCCTTCGCGCTCAGCGCAATGGATACGTCAGGCATGGGCGGCAGCCTCCTCCCGGTGCAGTTTTTCGCTCTCCGCCCGCCAACGGATGCCCTCCAGCGCCTTGGGCAGGCATTCCTTTAGCACAAACGCTTGCAGCACCAGCTTCTCGCCGGGCGGGAGTTTCAGATAGTCGGACGGCAAGACGTGATGATGCCGAAAGAGCAGGTACATCAAAAACGTCTCGTCGTCCTCTCTCAGTTTTTTTCGATATCCGCCAAAACCTGCAACGTAGAGCCGCGATAACCGGAAAGTTTTTCAATCGCGGCCTGCAAGTCCTCGATTTCACCCGCGCGCAGCATCTTGCGCACGACCTCGTAGGGCGTCGCCGCGCCGCAGGCCTGCTGCAAGCGCTCGTCGCGCAGGTTGGGTTCGATCACGCCCGCCGTGACGATCGCGGCGGGAAAATCCGCGCCGCTCGACATCTGCTGGATCTCGCGCACCTGATTGAAACTCAGCTCGCGGATGCGGAACACGACCGGGTTGCCGTCCGCATCCGTCCAGCTGTGAAACTGCAAAAGCTGCTCGCCGGGGGTGCGCTTGCATGCATCCAGCAGCCGCTCGACCGTGGTCGGGGTTTTCTTTTCGTTATCCATATCACATTGGCTCCTTTCCATTCCTCGCGCCGCAGCGCGCTTTTCATTCATAAAATCCGGGAGCATGTATCTCGGATTTTATACCGGTCAGGGAAAAGTTTCGCTCGTCGGAACTTTTCCCTGTTCGGACGCATCCGCGCCCTGCGCGGTGCGTTCCCTCGCCCGAAAGCGTGGTTTCGGGCGAATCATTTCGGCTGGATCAAATCAAGGTAATCCCAGCGCGTGAATGTGAACGGACACTCAATCTGCCCCTTGGCGGCCAGTTCCCAGTCCGCGAGCGTCAGGTCGTCAAACGACGCGTCGTAGATGACCACGCGCTCCGCGCCGTAGGTGTCCGGGTCGTCCAGCAGCGAAATCAACTTGACGCGCGTGTCCTTGCCCGCTTTGAGGTTGTCGCTCATTTTGATCGCCATGCGGGAGTTGACCTTGTGAAAACGGATCGTACCCGTACCCTTGGCGCTCATCAGCTTGGTATCGACCATGAACTGGCAGCACATCGGCACTTCCTCTTTGTTTGCTACGATCTTGGCCTGCAAGCCGAGCGTCTCGCCGCACAGCTCATCGTCCATCCATGCCTGCCCGTGCGTGCCCGAAATGACGCGCGCGGCAGAATCCATGCTTACACTCATATCCGCACCCCCCTTTTACACCGTAATTTTGATAGTTACATCTTCAATCGCGTCCGCAATCGTGAATTTGCCCACAAGAAACACATGCGAACCGGTATCCGCATGGCGCAGCTCTTCGTCGCCCAGCTCGTCGCCCGCCGCGCCCAGATAGTCGCGCACGGCCTCGGTGTCGATATCCAGCGACGACTTGTCCTCGATCAGCAGCCCCGCCGTTTCCAGCGTGTGGAAGTAGCTGCGGCCCGCCGTGACGAGCAGCATACGGTTGTCGTAGGTGTTGAGCACCTTGCCGATGAAGGTATCCTCAATGGTCGCGCGGAAGTCCGCATCCACGCGGTCGACCACTTCGAGCGCCTTGATCTTCTGAAAAATCGCGCCGTGGTCAAGCAGGGTCGTGGTCAGCGAATTGACCGCGCGCGCGATTTTGACCTGCCGCCCGTCGTGAATCAGGATCAGCTTGCCCGCGTCGATCGCGGCGTCCGCCGTCTCTTTGTCCAGACGGGTGATGTCGGTCAGCTCGGGCAGCGGCGCGTAAGTCGCGCTCATATTCCACGGCGTACCGGCAAACAGCCCCGCCATGCGCGAGCAATATTCCGCCGTTGTGAATACGGTTTCGCCGTCGGTCATGCCCTCGGATGCGAAATTCACGACTGGGTCATAGTCGGCTACGGTGTTCGGTAACACCAGCTTGATATGGCTGTGCGCCGCGCGCACCTCCTTGAGCCACATGACCATATACTCGGCCTCGTCCTCGGTCAGGTCGGGCGGGCCGACGAGATAATCGACCTCCTGCGTCTCGAAATAGGCGAGCGCTTTGGCGAGGTTTTCGTCCTCCGCGTCGGTGACGTACAGATACACCGCCTTGGGCGGGTTGATGTAGCCGAGGAAGGTGCGCGTCAGATAGTCACGGTTTTCCTCGCTCAATTCCTCGGGGATTTTGCCCACACGGGGCAGATAATGCGCGCCCGCCTGCACGGTGTCGCGCACGATCACGCCGACATAGCCCTTGTCGCCCATGGCGATTGTGACCCGCGCGGCGGTCTGGAATGAAATATCAATCGAAGGCAGTCCCATTGCCTTATCCCTCCTGTTTCTGGTTCGGCTGCGCGCCGAGGGTCACATCGGTGACCAGCGGCTGGGTGACCGGCGCGGCCGGACGGGTATCCTCGTAAGTGACGGTGATTGTCACATCCGCGATGTCAAGCGACCGAGACACATCGACGCGGTCGGCGGTCAGATGCCGGTCGCCGCAGGCAAGCGCGCCGCGCTGCAAAAAGGCAGCGGTCAGCGTGTCGGTCACGCCGTATAGACGGGCAGTCTCGGTCTCGTACCGGTCGCCCACCTCGTCGAAACACTGCACGGTGACCATCTGCTCGACCTCGACCACAGCGACCGTGCGGCTGGTGATTTTACGCCCCTCCGGGAACAGGAAAAAGCTCGGCCGCTCGAACTTTTCCGGCATCACGTCGATGTACACCGTGCGGTCGGGGTAGAGCCGCACGAGAATTGCGTTAATCCCCTGCATAATTTGCTGAACCGTTAGCATTTATCGTCCCTCCAGTCGGCCTGCGACCTCGCGCCCCCACCTGTCCGCCTCGCTTTGCAGCATGCGCGGCAGCGAGGGGCGCACAGCGGCATAAAACCCGCGCCCATCCACATACAGCACGTTGACACGCCGCCGATAGCGAGGATTGCCCCAGTTGGGACGGCGGATTGCGTGGCCGTTCTCCAGATAGTTGGTAATCGCACCCGGACTATTTGAACCGCTGCTGATATCCGTTGCGCGAATCGCCACATAACCACCGCCTGAGCCAATATACTTGGTCTGCCAACCGCTGATATGCCCGTGCGCGTCGTTGATCTTACCGCGGATCTGGCCGCGCACCGCGGTCTGCATCCGTGCGCCCAGCCGCTCATGGATAGCACGCTGGTCTATGTGCTGGCGTTGTGCTTCGGCATCGCATTTACGTGCAAAATGTTTTAGCCATATAATAGCCTCTTGCATCAGGCATCCACCTCCCGCGTGATCTCGTACTCGTTTTTGTACTCGGATAGCTGGTGTTCGATTTGGACACGGTAGCGGTCACCGCCGACCGTCACGACCTCGCCCGCCCGCAGTGTGACCGCCTTGGGGCAGATGGCGACGAGCATATGCGTCAGTGTGTCGTGTACCGCGCCCTGCGAAAAGCCCTCGTATTTCTCGGTCAGGCAGGCCGGGAACGACAGCACCCGCTCGGTCGAAAGCGTCGGATTGTTGAGCGCGTTCTTCTCGACCTTGGTGCGCTGCACCGTGCAGGTCACCGGCTCGGCCTGCACGGCGGACAGCTCGATATGCCCGCGGTCGGGGTGCGTCAGCTCCGCAAGGAACAGGAAATGCCCCCGCCAGCGCAGCGCCTGAAAAAGCGTCAGCGGCTGACGGCGCATGGTAACGCGCCACTCCGGGCGGCTCATGCCGACTGTGGAGAACAGGCTGCGTTTGCCGGTCTGCTCGACCTTCGCCCACGTTGTCTTGCCCTCCTGCCAGTCCCAGCCCGTGCCGTCGGGTTTTTCCACAATGCTGAGGATTGTCACCCTCTCCCGCAGTTCACCCGCCTGCACCATCGTCTACACCTCCGTAATTGCACCGGATTTTCAGCTGATTGAACATCTGCCGCACGACCGGCGGCACGGTCTCCAGCGCCTGCTGCGGCGTGTCCGCGCCGCGCGCGTCGTACATCTGCAAGGTCATCGCGTGCACGATGAGGTCGTGCCGGGCGGGGCTTACGTCCCGCCGCACGCCCGCATCCGCAAGATAGCCGTCATTTGCGTCCATCAAAGCCGCAATCAGCTCGTCGTCCTCGTCGTAATCCACGCGCATGTATTTCTTGCAGGCCGCGAGCCGCTCCTTTGCCAGCGCGGCCTTCTCCTCGGCGGTCATCAGCCCGCACCCGGCAGCGTGATCTTGCCCGCCGCGACGGCGGCAACGTCAAACTGCTTTGCATCCAGACGGGTGATCGCGCGCACCTCGGTCGAGTTGGTGTTCCACGCGTTGCCGCCGATGTTGGTAGATGCGATCTCCATCGCTTGACGGCGGAACAGCGTGCCGAAGCTCTTGAAATCGCCGACATACAGCGGCGCGGTCGTCTTGTTCGGCAGCACGGCGTCGCTCACCACATGCACCGCACGACCACCGACCATGTACTGCGTGCGGTCGGCCGGGTTGATCTGCAGCAGCGGACGGCCGTTGCCGTCCTCAAGGCTGTCGAGGAAGTTAAAGCCACTCTGGTTGGTCAGGAACGATGCCGACACGCCGAAAATCGGATCGAGCGTTACGTTGACCATCTTTTTAATGGCCTTGAGTGCGCCGGACTCGGTGATGGAGGCCGCAGAGCCGTCCAGCGCGGTCAGCAGCGTCAGCAGCAGCTTGTTCTCGGTGATGACGGCCTTTTTGCCCAGCCAGCGGGACAGATACGCGAGTAGGTTCTGGTCGGTGTCCGAAAGCAGGTCGTTCGATACCGGCACGATGAGTGCGTAGTCCTCGACCGTAAACTCCACCTTGGTAAACGCGGGCTTGTCGTCCTTGCTGATCGTGCCCATCTCGGCAACCTTGGTGAAGCCGTTCGTCGGCGCGGTGTCGCGCACGCGCGAACCGGTGTTGGTGCTGACGGTTTCAACGGTGAACAGCTCGCTCAGCGGGTTCAGCGCGCGCATCTGCTCGCGGATCATGGTCTGGATGTCGGACGGCACGATCAGGCCGCCGTCCGCGGGCGTGCCCTCGGTCATGCCCTCGTTTTTCACCGCGCGGTGCACGATGTCGGCATTCTGCAGGTAGCGCGTGCGGTCGCCTGCCGCGCCCGCGCGCACGCACTCACAAAAGGCGTGGATGCACTCGCTCGAATTGACCGGTGCGCCGGTTGCACCTTGCGGCGGGGTGGTGTCCTCCGGCACAGCCGTGGCACCCTCCTCGGCCTGCATCAGCCCTTTCACGCGCGCGATCTCTGCGCTGATCGGTGCCAACTCGACCTGCGCCGCGTCAAAGGCGGTCTGGTCGTTTGCCTTGTCGGCTTCCTTCATACGGTCTACGATCGCCTTTGCCTTGGCCTGCAGATCCAGCAGTCGCTTCTTCATATCGTTTTTCCTCCTTATCAATACAGTTCCGCCTCGGCCAGCGCGATCGCGCGGGCACGAGCCTGTTTGTTATCGGTGTTGTCGGTGTTCAATTTGGACACCGGATTGCCCTGCGCTTCGCGGTACGCTGCGCGCAGCTTCTCGATGTCCGGCGCGCCGCCCGCGGCGTTCCAGACGTTCATCGGGTTCGCGCTACCGGTCTCACCGAGGATTTCATCCACCAGACCAGCGTCCAGCGCTTCGCGGGCGGTGAGGAAGGTCTCCCTGTCCATCATGCGGCGCAGCGCGTCGCGGCTGGTCTTGCCGCCGCACTTGTGCTCATAGGCCGCGAGGATTGAACCGGTCACGGCTTCGAGCATCTGCACGCTCTCGCGGTGCGCGACTTGATTGCCCTCGGTAAAGGTGCTCGGCAGATGGATCATCACCTGCCCGACCGGGCTTGCCGCCACGGTGTCCGCGCCCGCCATTACGACCGACGCCGCCGAACCGGCAAGGCTCTGCACCTCGGCGCGGGTGTGGACGTTTGCTGCGCGCAGGATGGAGTACATCTCAAAGCCCGCGTAGACCGAGCCGCCGCCCGAGTTGATCTCGAGCACGAAATCCTCGCCTGCGGGGTTATCTGCGATCGCCTGCCGGATATCCGCCGGGCTGACCGCCGCCATGCCGAAAAAACGATAAATGGGCGCATCCTCGTCCGAGGAAATTACGCCTTTCAGGTTGTATCTCATGTGGTTTCACCCCCTTCGGTGTTTGCAGATGCGTTGCGCAGAATGGATAACTTACGGAACAGGTCGGCCGGAATATAATTGAGCGACGCATAGCGTTCGTCGCCACCCGGCACGTCCGGAAGATCCTCCAGCGCCAAAATATCGTTGATGCTGTACGCGCCGATCTCGCGCATACTCTTAAACCATGCGGCACGCGCCGCCCAATCGCCGCGCAGCTCACCCATCATATTGCGGCGAAATTGCAGCCCGACGGCACGCTCACTCTCGGTCAGCAGCTTGTAGGTGTCCTCCTGCTCGTGCGCCGCCACGATCGGGCTGAGCGTCCGCTGCATGTACTCGATCGCCGCCTGCACGTTGCTTGCGTAGGTCTGTTTGCCCACGCCCAGCTTATAAAGCGGGATGTTGAACAGTCGCGCCACGTCCTCAATGCTGGCGGCCTTGTTCTCGATGAACTGCGCGTCGCGGTTGCTGGCCGTGATCGGCATGTACTTCATGCCGAAATCCACGATTGCCGTGCGGAAAGCGTTGTCTGCGCCGGTGTACATGTGCTCCCACTCATGTCGGATCGCATCTTTAATCGAGATTTTTGTTCCGTCCGGCAGAGTGATATCTGGCTGGTTGGTCAGATCGGTATCCGTGTACAGAATGCCGGTCAGCTTCGCGCCGTTCTTGTAAAACCCGACCTCGTATTTCTGCGCTTGCAGCGCGGCTTCGATGGTCTCCGCGCCGCGCCGCAGGTACGAAACGCCCTCCAGCCCGTCCACGGAAAACGCCTTATAATGCAGCACATCCGCAGGCCAGAACTTGCGGAACTCGCCCGTTCTTGGGTTGGTGCCGATGTACCACAGCCGCCCGTTATCGTCCAGAAACGGCTGCATGTAGCCGGGCGCGATGGGAAGAAGTTCCTGCGGCGCACCCCAGCGGTCGCGCAAAATCAGCGCGTAGGCGTTGCCGTGCGTAATGCGGCGGCTCTCCATCAGCTTGTGATAGTCAAACGCCGTCAGCGCCTCGGTCGGGCGACCGGTCAGCAGCCGCAGCGCCGGGTGGTCGGTCTGCCGCTCGCGCGTCGCGCTGTCCATCAGGTAAATGGGCATTTTGGCAACGCTGTCCGAGATGATCTCGATGCAGGCGTTGACGGCGGGCAGTTTCATCGCGCCCATCGTCTTGCCGTCGTACAGACTGCCGCCCGTGTCCCAGCCCAGCGGGCTGTCCAGCGTCAGGCGCGCGGCATTGGTCACGCGCCGCGCCATGCGGTCAAGAATCATCGTCCGCACCTCCATACCGCGCCAGCAGCCAGCCCGCGCCGATCAGCGCCACACCCGTGGCACTCAATCCCACAACCGGCGACACCATCCACAGCGCCACCACGATGCACACCGCGCCGCACGCGGCCAGCGCATCGGGCAGGAATCTCAGAATGCTTTTCATGCGTCATCCTCCACGCCGTCCAGCAGCAGGCACTCGCCGGTCGTGGCAATGCCGATGTGGACGAAAAACGCGGCGCGCGCCTTATCGTCTGATGCGCCCTGCGCCTGCTCCCACGTTTCGACTGCCTCGCGCCACGTCATCGTGCGGTGCTGAGCGTTTGCGCCCTGCGCGATCGCGCGGATGTCCTCGAGCGCCGCGATGTAATCAGGCGCGGGCGGAGACTGCGGCTCCGAAGTAGCCTGCGGGGTGGTGTTGGGTTCTGCCATAGGGGAAACCTCCTTTATAATTTCCATGCGCCGGACGCGACCGCATCGGCCAGCGTCGGCTTGGGTTCGAGCTTGCTCGTCGCAAAGGCGATGATCCAGCTGACCGTGATATCAATGCGACCGCGGCTGCGCTTTTTGGTGGGTTTGATATTTTCGTTATCATCGGTGACCAGCCGCACATTGGCAAAACATGCTCTTGCCGCGGTGTTATGCACATGCAGCATCTCATGCGTGCGGATAAGCGTCTCCATCTCTTTCATGGGCGGCGAAATGGACTTGATGCCCTGCGGAATCTCGACCACCTGCGTCGGCTTGCTGGCAAGCTGCGCCGCGATGCGCTGTGTCAGCGTTGCGGACAGATACGGGTCAAAGCCGATAATGCGCAGGTCGTATTCCTCGGCGGCCTGCACGATGGTGTCTATTACATCCTCGTAGTCGATGACGTCGCCCGGACAGCCGCGGATGAAGCCCGCGCGAATCCAGTCGCGGTACGGCGCGTGGTCGGCGCGCTCGCGTGCCTCGATGTCGTCCAGCGGAATCCAGCCGGTGAACAGTGCGACCCACTTGTCCAGTCCGTCCTGCGGCGGGAACAGCAGCGTAAAAGCGGTGAGGTCGGTGCTTTTCGACAGGTCGCCGCCGCCGAAACACTTCTTGCCGCGCAGCAGGTTCACCGCCTTGCGCCAGTCCTTGCAGCCCTCCGGGTTCCACTGCGTCTTGTCGTAGATCGTGACC
>OEQS01000097.1_pt1 | contig 13450 bp, 12 predicted proteins | sample 1539731 | NCBI WGS metagenome assembly OEQS01 (sample SAMEA3891890, study PRJEB23780) | metagenome | biome: terrestrial biome; feature: animal house; material: Caecal content | place: Italy | collected 2015-05-05 | reverse complement strand
TTCCCTTTCCATTTTACGACTGACCTTTCTGTCCGTCAATTCGGGTATGGGGGCAGAGCATTTGAAACCGCTGCTCCCCGCGGGAGGCAACGCAAGCGAGCTGGAGGCGGCGGCCCAGACGCTTGCCGGGCTATCCCCGGAGGACCGTGACCTCCTGGCCGCTGTGAATATTCAGTTTTGCGGCTTCAACGGACAGAGGCCTGCCGGATGTTAGGAGGTAAATGGTCCATCCAATTGTAAAAAAGCCGCCTGATACTGCATCAGACGGCTATTCTTATAGGCTTGCGTAAAAATCTGTTTGGAATTTTTCTGCACACTCTTTCCGGCAGGAATCGATGATGTGCCCATACCGCTCGGTGATCATCTCAGCCTGGGCGTGTCCAGAATCTCCTTGCACGGCCTTGATGTTCCCGCCGGTCAGGATCAGTTTATAAGTTATACTGCTGTGACGCAAACTGTGGAATGTCACGCGCGGGAGCCCCAGCGCAAGCAGCTGTTTTTCCAGCATCCTCGGGAGAGTCTCTTCCTGTAACGGCCTGCCGGAAGTATGCCGGAAAATCAGATCAGGGAACCCTCTCCTGCATGGCGGTTGCGCTGCTTTCCAGTCTTGAAGGAGCTCTATGACATGGACAGGTAGATAAACCATGCGGACACTGGAATGGGTTTTAGGTCGCTTTAAGACCAGCGAGGTTTTCCCGTCCTCTCATACGGGTGGGAACTGATAGAGGATATCCTTTCGGCTCAGGGCCTGCATCGCATCGTTCCGTACCCGCTTGAGAGATTTATTGATGGAAACCGTGTGATTGGAAAAATCGATATCGTCCCATGTCAGCGCCAAAATTTCGCCCTTTCGCAGAGAGCCGGCAAAGGCAAGATGAACGGCAATCCCCAACGTGGAAAAGCCACTGTTTTGCAGCAGCTTTTTCATTTCCTCCTTGGACAGCAGCGGCAGCTTGCTGGAAAACGGTTTGGGAATCTCCACTTTATGAAAGGGATTGCGATTGACATACTCCCACAGGACTGCTTGCTCAAAGGCACTGTGCAGTAATTTTTGGATTGCTGCCAGAATATGCGGCGTTATATTGGGCTGCTTTTGCAGTTCGCAATAGAACGCGGCCACCACTTTGGGGCTGAATTCTGTTAGCCGCATACTTCCGCAAAGAGGGAGAATGTGTTTTTGCATCAGTGCTTGCCTGGTTGTATATGTGGAGCAAGACCAATGAACGCGGCCGTAAAACGCCACATATTCCTCCAGAAATTCAGCCAAGCACTTATCTTGGTTTTGCTCTCTATGCTTTCTTACGTTACGGATGAGTTCTACCTGTTCTTTTCGACGGACCGCTGCTTCATAAGAATGGTAAGTTTCCCAACGCTGTTTGCGTTTGCCCTCTTCGTGATATGTGTATACCACGCTTAAGCTTTTGCCTCGTTTTACGATGGATGCCATGATAATTTCCTCCTTTTTAGAATTCATCATAGCAGTTCATTTTGTATCGCAAACAGGAAAGCATCACTCAAATACAATTGCAATTTGATTGATGAAATGAGTGATGTGTGATATAATAAAATCAATCATTTACAGCATCGAGGGATTTGCATGCAGAACAAAAAACCTCCTTTTGAAATCACAAACCGGATGATTGACTATGTAGCGGAAATTGCCGAGCTGGTGGGGCGGCTGGCGGCAGTATCTTCTCTTTCTGCCAATCCGATGCTGCGCCGCAGCAACCGAATCCGCACGATCCATGGCTCCCTGGCCATCGAGCAGAATACCCTTTCCTTGGAGCAGGTAACTGCTGTTTTGAATGGCAAGCATGTTTTGGCTCCACCAAAGGATATTGCCGAAGTCAAAAACGCTTATGAGATTTATGAGCGGCTGGAGGAACTGGACCCCTATTCGGTGGACGACATGCTGACGGCCCATGGCATTATGACTCGGGGCTTGGTCGAGGAATACGGCATGTTCCGGACACGACCTGTAGGCGTAGTAGACAGCGAAGGACATGGCCTGCATTTTGGCACGCTTCCGCCGTACGTCCCTGATCTAGTTATGGAGTTGCTGGAATGGGCAAAGACCAGCGAGGTTCACATGCTGATCCGCAGTTGTGTATTCCACTATGAGCTGGAGTTGATTCATCCCTTTGCCGATGGAAACGGGCGTGTGGGCCGCCTGTGGCATACTCTGCTGCTTTCCAAATGGAATCCGGCCTTTGCCTGGCTTCCGGTAGAATCCATAATCCATGACCGCCAGCCGGAGTATTATGCGGCTATCAACGCCTCCAACAATGCGGGAGAGTCCACGGCATTTATTGAGTTCATGCTCTCAGCCATTAAAGCATCACTCATAGATGCAATTAGCATGAGCGATGAAATGAGCGATGGAAAGATGGACAAGACCACTCTTCGCTGGAAGAAAATCGAGGAGTATCTTAAGACCCACGACTATATCATGAACGCCGATGTGCGAGAACTGTGTGGGGTATCAACGGCAACGGCAAATCGGATTCTTGCAACTTTTACTGCTGAAAGAAAGCTTGTTAAATGCTTTAACCGTGGGCACTGGGTATACCGGTCAACTACTAATAGAAATGAGGATTAAAATGACTAGTGAATATTATCAAGCGAAAAAAATATTTATTGCTACGCCGGGTGACCTTATGCCAGAGAGAAGAGCCTTGGTGGATGTTGTTACGCAAGTGAATATGATTAAAGCTCACCCTGTAGGCTTTCACTTTGAAATTTTAGGTTGGGAAAATACTTTGCCTGGAAACGGACGGCCTCAGTCTTTAATCAACGAAGAAATCAAAAAGTGTGATCTTTTTATTATGGTATTATGGGAGCACTGGGGAACCCCATCAGGTCGATACTCATCCGGTACTGAAGAAGAGTTTTACGAGGCCAAATCTTTGTACCAAAGCACCGGAAAACCGGAATGTTGGTTATTTTTTAAGTTTTCAAATCGCGCAGCACCAGAAATCACACAATTTAGAAAGGATCGAGAAAAAACACGCGATGTATATTATCATTGTTTTAATACAACAACTGAATGGATGGATTTGCTACGGCAATTCCTATGTAAATGGATTGATTGTCTAGACCCTTCTTCCAATATAAGCAACAAATTAACAAATTCCTCTGAAAAAAGCTCGAACGAAATACTATACAGAATTTCTTATCAAGATTGGATTGGTTCTTCGCGTAAAAGCGACCCAATAATTTATTTCACCATAGAGGATGAAAATTCATTAAACAATTGGAAACAACTGCATCGCAAAGGAAAGAAAGAATTTATTTATAATCGTTTATCCGAGAATCTTGGCCTAATTCTTGGCGCTAACCCATATTTGGCTCAACTACGTTATAGACTGTCTGAAGGACAATTTATATTATTAGCAACGATTTCTCGCAGGTATGAAGATACACTTGGTTCAAGTCGTATATTCATTCCAAATGACTATTCCCACCTTTGCTCAGCCTCAGAGAACGAGGTTTCCTTTGACGGTTACATATAATCTTCATAACCGGCATTACCAAATTTTTTGCAATCAGTTCATTAGATGAATAGCCGTTTATCTTCCTAAAATTCTTACCGTTTACAATAACCGCGAAGCTACCCCAGCCGCACACAAAGCCCGGAAAACCTTGCTCCACAAGGCTTTCCGGGCTTCGTTTACATTAGTGGCGCTCTGATACATAGCTGCGCGAAATGCCGAACCGTTTGGCGATCTCGCGCTGGGGCAGCGGCACGGCTGTGCCAAGTCCGTAGCGCAGGCGGATGATCTCGCGCTCGCGCGGGGACAGTGCGGCGGCGAGGGCGCGGTGCATGGCATGGTAGCGGTCGTGCTCCTCGACTGCGCCCAGCCGCTCGTCCTCGCAGCAGATCACATCCTGCAAGGCGAGGGCATTGCCGTCGCCGTCTGTTTCGAGCGCATCGGACAGCGACAGCTCACCGGCCGACTTGCGCTTGTGCCGGAAGTACATGAGCAGCTCGTTTTGGATGCACTTGGAGGCATAGGTGGCAAGACGGATGCTCTTGTCCGCGCGGAACGTGCTGACTGCTTTGATCAGTCCGATCGTGCCGATCGAGATCAGGTCGTCCTGCTCGGCGCTGGCGGCGTAGTATTTTTTTAACGGCTAAAGCAAACGACCAATTTGAGGAAAACGGCGCATCCAAGCTGTTGTCAGGCTCTGTGCGGGTGGATGGGTATAACCGTCATTTGGACATCCTCTATGATGCCAAAATCCTGGTATCCAGATAATTTTAAGGAAGAATAAAGCCCGGAAGTCATTTAGGAGAAGGACTTCCGGGCTTCATCTGTCCCAAGGAGGTGATATTTTGGCTGTGGAGCTTTCCTATTATTACGGTTATGAAGCGGAGCAGTTCTCGTTTTACCGCATCCCCAAGCTGCTTTTTACAGACAGCCGGTTCGCCGGTATATCAACCGATGCAAAGTTGCTCTACGGCATATTGCTTGACCGCATGAGCCTGTCCATGAAGAACGGATGGCACGACGATCAAGGCCGTGTTTACATTGTTTTCACTTTGGAAGATGTGGCTGCTACACTCGGTTACAAAACCGAGAAGGCAATCAAGTTATTCAATGAGCTGGACACTAAGAAAGGAGTTGGTTTAATCGAACGTGTTCGTCAAGGCCAGGGACGAGCCTCCCTGATTTACGTTAAAAACTTTGCCGGAGAAACCCAGACTTCGGAAAATCGGAAATCAAGAACTCGGAAAAACAGAGGTCAAGACCTCGGATAATCGAAGGTCAAGACTTCCGAAAAACAGAAATCAAGAACTCGGAAAAACAGAGGTCAAGACTTCCGAAAATCGAAGGTCAAGAACTCGGAAAAACAGAAGTCAAGACTTCGGAAAATCGGATTTCTAAAACTCGGCAAATCCGAAGTCTTGACCTCCGAAAATCGGAGACTAATAAGACGGATTGTAGTGATACTGACTGGAGTAAGAAAAGATTACTTACCGAGAAAAGAATAATAGCGTCCCCCTCTTTTGAGGGACAGGCCCGAAAACGAAACGGAGGTGCCACTATGCACACTATCGCACTGGCAAATCAGAAGGGCGGTGTCGGGAAAACCACCACGGCGGCAAGTCTCGCCATTGGTCTTTCTCGGCAAGGTAAAAAAGTTCTCCTTGTTGACGCAGATGCCCAGGGAAACCTCACGCAGCTGCTTGGCTGGGAACAGCCCGATGAGCTGAATCCTACCTTGGCGACCATCATGACGAAAATCATTACCGACCAGCCCTTTGCTCCCCACGACGGGATTCTGCACCATGCGGACGGCGTGGATCTGATGCCTGCCAACATCGAACTATCTGCCACTGAGGTGACGCTGGTCAACACCATGAGCCGTGAAACGGTTTTACGGCAATATCTCAGCACCGTCCAGAAAGACTATGACTACGCCATTGTGGACTGTATGCCATCCCTGGGGATGCTGACCATCAACGCACTGACCGCAGCCAACAGCGTGATTATCCCGGTACAAGCCCACTACCTTCCTGCCAAGGGCCTGGAGCAGCTTCTCAAAACGGTGATGCGGGTAAAACGGCAGTTGAATCCCAGCCTGGAAATCGGGGGAATCCTGATGACAATGGTTGACAGCCGAACCACCCTTTCCCGTGGCGTCATCGACCAAATCCGGGTAGCCTATGGAGGCCGGGTATTCCGCAGCGAAATTCCCCGTTCTATCCGTGCCGCCGAAATCAGCCTGGAGCATAAAAATATCTTTGAGCATGACAAGGACGGACGGGTTGCGGGTGCCTATGAATCTTTTACGCAGGAGGTGTTGAAACTTGGCAGGCAACGTCAAAAACATGGGCCTGACCTCTCTCGATGATCTGTTCAAGACCGAGGAGGAGCGGCAGCAGGACAGCCACGAGCGTATCCTGAACATCCCCATTGATGAAATCCACCCCTATGCCAGACAGCCCTACTCCATCGAGCGTCCTACGCCCGACTTGGTTCGGCTGATGGACAGCATTGAGCAGGTGGGCATTGCGGAGCCGCTGATTGTTCGGCCCCGTACAGAGGGCGGCTATGAGATTATCTCCGGCCATCGTCGTGACTACTGTGCCAGAACCGTGGGTTTGGAGAGTTTGCCGGTTATCGTCCGGGAATACACCGATGATGAAGCTGACATTCTGGTGGTGGACTACAACATCACCCGTGAGGACTTGCTGCCCAGTGAGAAAGCCAGGGCGTACAGCTTGAAACTGGAGGCTATGAAACGGCAGGCTGGACGGCCCTCTAAAAATTCTCTCCAAGTTGGAGAGAATTTTCGTGGGAAGTTTTCTGTCCAAATTTTGAGTGAGCAGGTTGGCGAAAATGTGACCCATATCCAACGGTATATCCGACTGACAAAGTTGATTCCTCCCCTGCTGGAGCAGGTGGACAAGGGCGTTTTGAAGGTTACACCGGCAGCAGATTATATCTCCCATCTGAGCGAGAAAGAGCAAGCGGCCCTTTTGGTTATCATGGAACGGGATGAGGTATCCCCCAGTCTGGGACAGGCCAAGCGGTTCAAGGAACTCAGCGAGGAGGGGAAGCTGGATACCAACGTCATGGAAGTGTTACTCCGTGAGGACAAAACACTGGCTCGTAAAGTGACGCTGAAAAATGACCGGCTGCAAAAGTATTTTCCCCCTAATTATACGCCGAAGCAGATGGAAGAAGTGATTATCAAGCTGCTGGATCAGTGGCAGCGGAAAAAGCTGCGGGAACAGGAGCGATGATATGCGCCAGAATGACAAATTGCCTATGGATGAACACCACCTCCAAAACAAAACCCTTTCCTTGAAGGCAAAGGGGCTGTTCTCTCTGATGCTGGATAAAATGAAAGAAGTCCCGGACTGGAATTTTACCATCCGCAATCTGGCCGAACTGAATAAGGACGGCATTGAAGCGGTGGGCAATGCTGTCCGAGAACTGGAACAGGCCGGATATGTGGAACGACACCGGACGTACAGCCCAGAGGGACATATCAGCGGTGTTCGCTATATCCTGCACAGGATACCATTAACGGAAAATCCGATGCAGGATAACCACAAAACGGAAAAGTAAATCATAATCACATTGGACGGCTTTCAGAGCCGTTTTTTTGTTACTCAGAAGGAGGCCATAATGAGAAATAAGTTACCGGAACTCTGTTGTTCCGTACTTCCCAGCACCGGAGAGCTGATTATCATTAAGCGTGGTGAGCGTGGCTACTACCGCAGTGAGTGGAATACCGACAGCCGGGAGGAAAACCAGAAGATTGCCGACTTTACCAACAGCCGCCTGGGAGTGACCCCGGCAGAGTTGGAGGCCATGATCTGCGGCGCCATGAACGGCTGGCACGCTCCCGGCGCACATCCCCAATTCTATCTCGATATTGCTTCCAGAGAAAAAAGCACCGAGATTACGGGCCACCTCAAACACCCCATCTTGTCCTCGTACTATCCCGTAAAAGGGTATCTGCATACCTATCGCATCATGGGCAAGGAGGTCTACTACATTGACTTTGCTTCCATGCCCAAAAGCATGATGGAGGAACGTCTGGGATATATCTATTCCCCTGATTTGGTAAACGGGAAGCCCATGATGCCTGTTACCTATCACCAGGGCCAGAACGGAAGCTATACGCTGAACCTTATGAGCGGCTCATTTCAGAATATGTCGTTGGAACATGAGGGATACGCTATCATGGCTGCTGCAATGGTAGGCAACCGTGAATTTTCGATTGGATTTGATCCGAAAGCCCCAGCCAAATACTCCGTCTGGGAGCGGATGCCGAATCGCACCTCCAGCCCTGCTCATGCGTTCCACAACGGCAGCTATCATGCGCAGTATGCAGAAGCCATGAAGGACTGCGAAACCCGTATTACCACCGCCTATGCAAAGCGTTGTCGCCAGCCGCACAAAAATCGGAAGGCCAAAAATGACACGGAAAGGGAGCGATAAGATGAGCGCACCGGAAAAAGCGGGAGACTATGAAATCATCCAATCTGTCCGCCTGGGTGGGCGTGTGATGCTTCTGGGATATAACCCAAATGACAAAGAAGCCACCTATATGACCTGCTATCAGCACTTCAACTTGCTGGGCGAAAAGACATATCCGCTGGCTGTTGCAAGCGAAAACTACCTTGAGATCATGCAAGAGTTTTTGAAGCGGGTACAGGAACAGCAGCAGGAAGCTGTTGCCTTCCGTGCAAAGCGCAACGTCCCCATTGAAATACTTGGAGAAGAACATTGCCGTCAGCGTGGCGAGGAGGAATCGCTGGAGGGAAAGCTGGTTATCATAGCCCCTTCCAGTCTGGCCGCAGAGTATCGCACCGCAGACTGTCAGCTGGGCTTTGCCGTCGGCGGCTTTGGCTGCACAGCCGGTGCCAGAGGACGTGCCGTATATTTTCAGGAACTCTATTCCGGTGAGCGGTGCCGATGGGATGCAACGGATATTTTGGGGATTGCAGACCTGAACAAACTTCCCGACTGGGCCAGGGACAAGCTCAAAGAACATGAGCGCACCCAGCCGAAAAAGGAAAAAGGAGGACAGGAACGATGAGCCAGGAGCCGGTCAATATTGCAGGCGTATGTGCGTTCCCGAACCCCAATGGTGTGCGGGATATGCGTTTTGTGGACTGCTATTACAACACCCTGTTTTATCTGCCCAACCACAGCAACATCATTATTACGAAACCTGACGGCACCCAGATGAAACAGCAGTGTTCCTATATCGACGATTACCACACCGACATCGGACAGTGCGGCTTTCATATCATGGAGTTTGCAGAAATCGCATGGCGTAACGGTTACTCCTATTTGCCGGAGCATCCGCAGGAAAGGGATTGCTGCGATACCTACGCACTCTATCAACTGAAGGACATCATTCGCTCGGACTACTTCTGTTCCAGCTATGAGAGCGCAAAGGGACGAATCAGACCTTCTGATTATCGGTGCGTGTATCGTGGCAATCTCGGCCCAGGTGTACCGCTGGAGGATCTTCGCAAAAAGCACAGCACCGATCACCGGCCCAGAAGCGGGAACCTCCGAGCCATTTGTGACAGTGACATCCTCCTGGTGAACCAAGGCGGCAAGCAAACGGCCTATTACGTGGAGAGCGAGAAGTTCCAAGAACTTCCCCCTGGCTTTACCGAAAAAATCGCTCGACAAAACGAGCCGGGAAAAACCAAACGGAAACAGGAACCGGAACGATAAGGGAGGCTGCAATGGAACTGAATCTGAACCCTATGAGCAAGTTAGAGCAGCAATACAGTTATAGCCACGATGAGCAGGTAGATGCAGCGACCCGGTGCCTGGGCCATTTGCGTGGCGATATGGGCAGCACGGGAAACGCTTTTTTCTTCACCTGGTTTGACCATTGTGGGGAGCTGAAAACCCAAGCCTTTAAGAGCGAATTCGATGAGGTTATCAATGCCTTGCGGTTTGATAAGCAATACCATGGTATTCTGTCCAGCCGCAGCGCCATGTCGAGCTACTGCTATCAGCATCCCGAATGCTCCTATGGCCCCGATGTTCGGGAACATGGTGTCAGGATTGATACGGAGGGCTATTCCTATTTGCTGCGGCTCAACCCCAGTCCTGGCGAGTACAATTTTTATTGCTACTGCTACGAAAAGGAGGCTCTGGATCGGCATCTTTCCCAGCAGAAAGAGCCGACTAAGCCGCAAAAGAAACATGAATTGGAGCGATAGGAGGTAACATGGCAAGCAAGTTGCAAATGGTCACAGAGTTCAGCTACCATAAGACCCTGGAACTGTCCTCTGTGCGTGGAAATTGGCAGCGGTACTTAAAAACTGCCGCCAGGATTTATAAGTACCCCTTCCGGGATCAGCTTCTGATTCACGCCCAGCATCCCGACGCCACCGCCTGCGCCACCATTGAGTTTTGGAACAAAAAGATGGATCGATGGGTGAACAAAGGCACCAGCGGCATTGCATTATTGGACGACTCCGGCTTTAAGACACGGCTCAAGTATGTCTTTGACGTGTCGGACACCCACCCTGGGCGATACCGCCCACAGGAGCCGCAGCTTTGGCAGATGCAGCCTGCTTATGAGGCGACTGTGCTGGAATCTATCAGCAACACGTTCGAGGTTGAGCGTGAAGCTGGGGCTTCCTTTGTGGAACAGATTTGTGCCATGAGCCAGGTCATTGCGGAGGACAATTTACCCGATTATCTGGATGAGCTGCGCAGCACCAGAGGCGACAGCTTTCTGGAAGATTTGGATGACCTGAATCTTTCCGTCCGGCTGAAAACCTTGCTCAGCAACAGCGTCGCCTATACCGTGCTGACCCGTTGCGGCTATGATGCTGACCGCTACTTTGACGAGACGGACTTTGAGTTTATCCACGATTTTTCCACCTACGAAACCGTGTCTGTTCTGGGAAACGCATCCAACTCTATCTCTAAAATGGTGCTGCTGGAAATCGGGCGCACCATCAACCAGCAGGAGCGCATTTCAAAATTTGCCAAACAGCAAAACTCTGTGTATGATAGAGCCACAAAGGAACAACCCAGAGCGGAACGAAAGGAGAATGAACGCTATGACCAGAGAACTGACCTACACTCAGATCGGGGATTACCTGTATCCCGACCTGTACCTGCCGGAAACCGAGGAGGATACCCCGATGGGCAAGTACGGGATGCTGCACAAGACGTACCTGAAGGAGAACAAGCCGATGCTGTACGACAGGCTGCTGCTGGTGGGCAAGCTGGACGGACATCTGATGGACATCGACCGGCGAGCCAGCGAGATGGTGGAGCAGCTGACCAAGGAGTTGGCGCAGCGGAACGGAGTGACCGAGGAACTGAAGGCCACCGATCAGATGGCGTGGGTACAGGCCATGAACAACTTCAAGGCATCGGCGGAGGAAGTGGTACTCCGGCAGCTGATTTACAGCTAAACCAACCTGAACAAGTTTATATCCCATCCACAGAAGCGGAGAATGTATTGCCTACATCCTCCGCTTTTTTTGTTGGGCAACAGGCCGTTGACCAGTTCCTGCGCTATGGCGGTAACACAGACCAACTGCGTATGCGGGTAGCACTCCTCTATCAGAAAGATTTGCCACCGGAAGAAATCGCAGACCATTTGCAGGTGTTATATCACGGCGGCAACGGCATTACCACCGAAGAAGGCCGGATGAGCGCCTGGTTTGGAGAGGACGGTATCCATCTTGCTCATGGAGAGCGAGCCAGATATGAGGCCACTGCCCAGGTCATCCCCTGGGAGCGTGCAGTAGAGCGCATTGGTGAGCTGCTGGAGGCCGGACAGTTTGCCAGTAACGTAGAACTGCTGGAAACAGAAAGCTATGAACGGCATTTGCTTTCTGAAAGTCTGATATACCTCTATCGAGACATTGACCATTCAGCAGGCCGTCCCGATCCACTCCCCAGTCTGAATCGAGATCATCAAACACCTGGCTTCCCAGAGCGTCAGGGGAATCTGTCTGACCTGCTGGGAAATCCTGAGTTTCGCAAAACTCTGATAGCAGAATACGAGGGCTTTCTGAACGCATATCGTGAAGATCGCTCTACCATGCGGTATCCCCAGCGTATGGATCGGCTGCATGAAATTCTGGAACGCCTGGAGGATTTGGACTTACCACGCAAAACTTTCACCACCACGATGGCAGAACTCCCAGCTATCATGCCCTTTATCACGGAGGACGAGATTGACGAGGCTCTTTCCGGTGGAAGCCACTTTGAGGGTGGGACAAAACGAATCTTTAGCTTTTTCCAGGAGCCGCACGACACCACGGAAAAAGCGGCATTCCTGCGAAAAGAATATGGCACAGGCGGTCATTCTCATGCGCTTTCCAGAGCCGGTCACAGTAGTGAAGATCACGACAGCAAGGGGATTCGCTATACCAAACAGGATTGTCCTGTGGTGAACCTGTCCTGGGATAAGGTAGCCAAACGCATTGAAGATTTAGTGCGGAAGGATCGCTACCTTCCTCTGCAAGCCATGGCAGCGTATGAAACTGAACTTGCTAACCAGACCGTGCCGGAGGGCCAGGAGCCTGCCCCCATGCAGTACAACGCTGTCAAAGAGCGATACCCTGACCATGTGGTGCTGTTTCAGGTAGGCGACTTCTATGAAATTTATGGAGAGGATGCCAAGGCCGTTGCGCCGGAGCTGGGGCTGACCCTGACCACCCGCCCTGTCCCTGGGGTTGGCCGGGTGGAGATGTGCGGCCTTCCTGCCCACCGGCTGGAACACTACACCAATCGCCTGCGCCGTAGCCATGACATTCTGATCTCCGCTGTTCCCAATGGGGATACTGAGCGTCGTGAAATGGCCATGCAGAAATTCGATGGCCCCCGGCCCTACCACATTCCTTTGGGCAGCACGGTATATATTGGCACAAAGTCCTATGAAATGCAGGCCATCGGGGACGATATTGTAACACTCTATGACCCTGAATTTCCGCTGTTTACCCAGGAGTTTCCCCGTGCCGACTTTGATCGGAAGCTGGAGGAAAATCCGCTCAATGAACATTATTTCCTTCCCCCTGAGCAAGACCAAGCCGCAAAAGAAACTGTCACAGCACAGCCGAACAAACCCGTTTCTCCAACACTTCTTCGCTATACCATCCGTCTACTCCCAAATGAGGGAGGCATCGCCGGTATTTGGGACGCAGCCCTTAACCGTTTCTACATGGAGGATGGTCAGATTCTCCGCTTTGCAGAGCAGGACAATGCCATTGCCTATCTTGCAGGCATCCAGAAATCTCCCAATATCGAGCAGGCAGGCCTGTTCTTCTCAACTCCTCTGGGGAATGTCTATCGTGTCGGTGACAGGGTTTCCGAGGTTGACCCGGATGATCCGTCCCCGTATGTCATGGACATTACGCAAGTTACCGAAGATCAAGTCTGGTTTACCATCATCAATGTGCCGGAGAATCCACCTACGGTTGTTGACCGCACCTCTTTTGAGCGTTATCTGGACACCGGCCATTACTCCCTGGTGGAAGATACAGAAATTATCCGTAATCCAGGGCGCAGAACTTCCCGTTATGAGGTGGTTGTTTACCACCCCTTTAAGAATGGCTTTGATGAAAAGCTGGACTATCCGACGCTGGAAGAAGCGGCAATCGTTGCTCAAAAATATTTGGACGGCTCCATGGAGCCGGATGGCTTTGCCTACGATGGAGCCGCAGTCTATGATCTGCAATCGAAAATGTATCTGCGGGTCTACGGCAATTTCCCTGACAAAACGGCACAGGAACACATTAACGCATGGAAAGAAGGGATGAACCTCCAGATGGAACTGGAGGCAGAGGAAACACAGCGGGTACTGGAAAAACAAGCCGTGATAAATGGCCTTTCCGAGCAGGAGCAAACCACTGTCCGAGCCATGGAAACCGCCGGTTTTATTTTTGAGCCTGGGATGGCCAACCCTGGCATGAAGGAGAATCTCGTTTTCA
>OEQS01000096.1_pt1 | contig 13565 bp, 13 predicted proteins | sample 1539731 | NCBI WGS metagenome assembly OEQS01 (sample SAMEA3891890, study PRJEB23780) | metagenome | biome: terrestrial biome; feature: animal house; material: Caecal content | place: Italy | collected 2015-05-05 | reverse complement strand
GAGAAGCCCTTGCCCTCGATCTGGTTCTGGAAGGCCTTCTTGATGGCCTTGCCGGTGACATAGGTCGTCGAGGACGCGTAGGAACCGGAGTCGTAGGGCGAAGCATCCGAATCCGCACCGAACACCGCGATATCGTCCACCGGGCAGTCCAGACACTCGGCTGCCATCTGCGCAAGGATGGTGTCGCAGCCCGTACCCATGTCAGCCGCGCCGATTGACAGGTTATAGAAGCCCTCGTCGCTCAGCTTGATGGTCGCCGAGCCAACGTCCACGCCCGAAATGCCCGAGCCTTGCATAGCCATCGCAACGCCTGCCGTGCGCACCTTGCCGTTCCCCATGTCACGCACGGGATATTTTTCGTCCCATCCGAACAGCTCCTTGCAGCGCGCCATGCAGCGGTCGAGCGCGCAGGCGCTCGCCGGTTCGTTATAATAGGCGTGCATGATCTGTCCCTCGCGCACCATGTTCTGTTCACGGATGGCGACCGGGTCGATGCCAAGGCGGTCTGCCAGTTCGGTGACCGCGCACTCGACCGCGAAAATGCCCTGTGTCGCGCCGTAGCCGCGGTACGCGCCCGAGGACTGGTAGTTGGTATACACCACATCGTAAGCGAAGCGGTGCGCCTCAAGGTTGCCGGTGTACAGCGGGATGGACTTATGGCCGGACAGGCCAACCGTCGTCGGCCCGTGCTCACCGAACGCGCCGGTGTTGGACAGCGTATATACATCCATCGCGCGGATGGTACCGTCGCGGTTTGCGCCGACGCGCACCGTGACCTCCATCTCGTGCCGCGGCGAAGCCGCGATCTGGCTTTCCTCGCGGGTGTAGATCATTTTAGCGGCTCTGCCGGTTTTCCATGTGACCAGCGCCGGATATACCTCGGCTACGACGGTCTGCTTTGCGCCGAAGCCGCCGCCGATGCGCGGCTTTTCGACATGGATCTTGCTTTTGGGGATATCCAAGGCGTTGGCGAGAATGCGGCGCACATGGAACACGATCTGCGTTGAGGAAATGATGTGCAGACGGCCATAGTGGTCGATCTCGGTGTAGGTGCGGAAGGTCTCCATCATCGCCTGATTGACCGCGGGCACGCGGTAGGTGTGCGCAACGACCTCGTCGCAGTCCGCCAGCACCGCGTCCACGTCGCCGTGGCTGCCGCACTCGCTCGCGCACAGGTTGCGCTTATTATCCGCCCCGACCGGGCAGAGCGACCGCCAGTTCTCCTCAGGGTGTACCAGAATCGGGTTATCCTTAGCCGTGTGGAAGTCCAAAACCGGCTCGAGCACCTGATATTTTACTTTGATGAGCTTTAACGCCTTGTCGACCGCTTTTTCGGTCTCGCCCGCGACAATGGCAACCGCGTCGCCGACAAAGCGCACGCGCTGGTCGAGAATCAGCCGGTCATAGGGCGACGGCTCGGGGAAGGTCTGCCCGGCCATTGTAAAGCGCTTCTGCGGCACGTCCTTCCAAGTGTAAACCGCGACAATACCCGGCACCTTGCACGCAATATCGGTGTTGATCTCCTCAATCAGCGCGTGGGCGTGCGGGGAGCGCAGCACCTTGACGATCAGGCAGTCATGCGGGGTCACGTCGTCGACATAGGCGGGCTTGCCCAGCAAGAGCTGCATCGCGTCCTTTTTGCGGACGGGCTGGTTTATCACCCGGAACTTGTTTTCGGCCATCACGCATCCCCCTTTCGACTGTCCAGATAGGCGCGGATGCCGCGCAGCTGCCCCTCATAGCCCGAGCAGCGGCACAGGTTGCCCGCGAGGTAGGCGCGGATCTCATCGTCGGTCGGGTCGGGGTTTTCGCGCAGCAGCGCCACGGTGTTCATCACAAAACCGGGGTTGCAAAAACCGCACTGTTCCGCACCTTGGTCGGCGATGAAGCCGACAAAATCGGCGGCTTCTTCCTGCAAGCCTTCGAGCGTCTGGATATGGTGCCCCGCCGCGCGGGCGGCGAGCACACTGCACGACAGCACGGGCGTGCCGTCCATGAGCACGGTGCACAGGCCGCAGTTGGCGGTCTCGCAGCCGCGCTTGACCGAATAGCAGCCGTGGTCGCGCACAAAGTCGATCAGCAGCGTGTCCGCGTCGATGGGCGCCGACACCGGCTTGCCGTTAAGCGTCAGTTTGATCTCCATGCCTTACCCCTCCTTTGCCAGTGCGAGCGCCGCGCGGCGCACCAGCACCTTGCAGATTTCGCGCCGGTAGTCCGCGCTCGCGCGCGTATTGCTGCCAAACACCGCGCGGGATGCGATATCTTCGGCAAAAGCGCGCGCGCTATCCTCTGTGATGCCCTGCCTCAGGATGCCCTTATCGTCCGTGAAAACGGCAGCGGGCATCGGCCGCGCGCCGATGACGCAGGTATAGTTCCCGTCCCGTCCGGCCAGCGCAGCCGTGAGCACGGGGAAGTCGGTGGAAATATTGCGCTGCGACAGGTACACAACACGTCCCGCCGCCTTGGGCACGATCACTTCGGTGAGGATGTCGCGCGTCGTGCGCGGCAGCTGGGCGAAATCTGCAAGCGGCATTTCGCCCGCATGGTGCAGTACGACCCGCGCATCGAGCGCCAGAAACAGCGTCAGCACATCGGAAAAACCGAACCGCCCCCACAGGCTGCCGCCGAGCGTTGCACAATTGCGGAACTGCACGCCGACGATGTGCTTGACCGTCTGCTCCATCGCGCCGTCCGTGAGCGCGGCCAGCCCCTCATGCATTTCGAGCGCGCGCAGCGGCACCATCGCGCCGATGCGGTACTCGGTTTCGGTCTCTGCGATGCTGTCCAGCCCCAAATCGCACAGGTCGATCGCCGTGCCGGCAGGCCGTTTCTGTATTTTGAGCCACAGCATGCCGCCTATCACGACATTATTTTTCTTCTGGCAAAGTGTGTATGCTTCGTCCAGGCTCTGCGCCCGCACATATTGATTGATCGAAAGCACCTTTCCCATCCTTCCGTCCTTGTTTTCCAATGTCCGGCCGTGGCTTTGGGCCACGCCTGCCCGTTTTGCCCACGCCGTTGTTTCCGCTCTCTTTGCAGTCATTATATCATAGAAAGCGGTTTTTCCAAAGCAGTTTCCGCTATTTTTCCACAGAATCCGCTTTTCCATTTCCTCCGCTTGACTTCAGTCCGAAACCGTACTATACTATAATCCGAATTCGGACTATTGGAGGGAAGTGTTTATGGAACTGCGCGCCAAAATGGAGCAGCTCAACACCTGCATCTGCAAAATGACCGAGTTATACCGCACTTGGGTCAAGCGGCACGGCATGAGCTACAACACCATGATGACGCTTTATGCACTGGGGCAGTCGCGCAAATGCACGCAAAAACAAATTGCGGACGAGTGGCTGATTCCCAAACAAACGGTGAACACGGTTATCAAGGAATTGGAGCGGCTGGGCCACATCAGCTTTGAGCCGCTGCCCGGCAGCAAGCAGAAAGTCGTCTGCCTGACGGAATCCGGCCGTGCCTACGCCGACAGCTGCTTGCACGAGCTGTATGAGATGGAATCGCGTGCGCTGCGCTCGCTCGGGCAGCCGCTGACCGATATTTTTATCGAGTGCAACCTTGCCTTTGCGGAACGGTTGGAGGAGGAGGTGCGCGGCCATGCCGGAGAATAACGCGCTGGCGCGGCAGTTTACCCTGCCTTCCCTGATGCGCTTTGCGCTGCCCAATATCATTATGATGGTTTTCCTCTCCATGTATACCATCGTGGACGGGATGTTTATCTCGCGTTATGTCGGCACGCTTGCGTTGAGTGCGGTCAACATGACATTCCCGCTCAACTGTCTCGAGATGGCGCTGGGCATCATGCTCGCTTCGGGCGGCAGCGCGGTCATCGCACGGCAGCTGGGCGAGGGCGACGAGGCGACCGCGCGGCACAACTTCTCTTTTCTACTTGTAGTATCGGTTGGCATCAGTCTGGTGTTCCTGCTGGCGGGCGTTTTCACGCTCGACCCCATTATCCATGCGCTCGGCGCGAGCGAAGCGCAGTTTGCATTGTGCCGCACCTATGCGCGCATCCTGCTGTTGTTTGCGCCCGCCTTTTTCCTGCAAACCACATTCCAAACGCTGTTTATCACAGCGGGACGGCCCGGACTTGGCCTTGTGGCAACCGTGGGCGGCGGCCTGACCAACATCGTACTCGACTATGTGTTCATCGCGCGTCTGCACTGGGGCATCGCAGGCGCGGCAATCGCCACCGGACTGGGCTACCTCGTGCCCGCCGTGGTGGGACTGGTCTTTTTCTCCCTGAACCGGCACGGCACGCTGTTTTTCGTGCGCCCGCGCACAGACTGGCACATGCTGCTGTTCGCCTGCGCCAACGGTTCATCCGAAATGGTTACCAACATCGCAAACGCCATCACGACCTATCTGTTCAACCTGATTTTCCTGCACTACTGGGGCGAGGATGGCGTGGCATCCATCACGATCGTGCTGTACTTTCAATTTGTGTTTACCGCGGTGTTTTTTGGCTTTTCCATGGGGGTCGCGCCCGTGTTCAGCTTCAAATATGGCGCGCAGGATGCGCCGCAGCTGCGGCGGTTGTTCCGCTACTGCATCGGCTTTGTCATCCTGTGCTCGGTGTGCTGCACCGGACTTTCGCTCGCGGTCATCCGGCCATGCCTTGCGCTGTTCACCGACGCCGACAGCCATGTGTTCGCCATTACGATCGAGGGCTTCCCGATCTACGCGATCTCCTTCCTGTTCATGGGTGTGAGCATTTTCGCCTCCTCGCTGTTTACTGCCTTTTCCGATGGCCGCGTGTCCGCGATCATCTCCTTCGCCCGCACGCTGGTGTTTCTGGTCGGTATGCTGCTGCTCCTGCCTCTGCTGATGGGGGAAACCGGCGTGTGGCTGGCTGTGCCTGCGGCTGAGATACTCGGCATTGCGGTTTCCATCTATTATCTTGTCCGGCTGCGCAGCGTATACCACTATGGCGCGCTAAACTGACAGCAAAAAGCTCCCCTGCATCATGCAGAGGAGCTTTTGTTATACCGTTTTCAGTTTTCCACTGCCTTTTCCTTGGGCAGCAGCACGTTCAGGATAATTGCAACGAACGCTGCAGGCACAATACCCGAACCGCCGAATACCAGCTGCACCGCCTGCGGCAGGCCGGCCAGTACGGTCGCATTTGCGCCGAGGCCATAGCCGAGGCCGAGCGCCACGGACACGATGGTCATGCTGCGCGCCGTCAGCGGCTCACGGGTAATCAGCTGGATGCCGCTCATCACGATCGACGAGAACATGATAACCGCTGCGCCGCCGAGCACGCTCTGCGGCATGATCGACACAATCGCCGCGAGCTTGGGGAACAGGCCGCACAGGATGAGGAACACCGCGCCGCACGCGAGCGCGAAGCGGTTGACGACCTTGGTCATCGTGACAAGGCCGACGTTCTGGCTGAACGAGGTATTGGGCAGCACGCCGAAGATAGCGGCGAAGGAAGAACCAAGGCCATCGCAAATGATGCCGCCGGACAGCTCCTTATCGGTCGCCTCGCGGCCCATGCCGCCTTCCATGACACCCGAAATATCGCCCACGGTCTCGACCGCAGTGACGATGAACATAATCATAACAGGTGCAATTGCACGCATATCAAACACGGGCTTGACCGGCAGAATCTCCGGGATGGCAAACCAGCTGGCCTCCGCCACCTTGTCCCAGTTGAGTACCCATGCCTTGGTGTACTCCACGCCGTCCGCACCCACGCCCGTCGGCGACAGGAACAGCGGCAGCACCGCGCACAGGATGTAACCAAATACAATGCCGAGCAGGATGCAGGAATAGCTCAAAACGCCCTTGGTGCAGTGCTTGAAAATCAGGATAACGACCAATACAGCCAGCGCGATCAGCAGGTTTTCGACCGAGCCGTAGTCCTGCGCGCCCGAACCACCGCCAAACGAGGCAACGCCCACGCTGATCAGCGACAGGCCGATGGACAGCACGACCGTGCCGGTGACGACCGCCGGGAAAAACCGGCGCAGTGGCTTGAGGAAAAAGCCCAAAACGCCCTCAAACAGGCCGCCGATGATTGACGCGCCCATGATTGCGCCATAGGCAAGGATACCACCGCCCATGACGTTGGCCACGCTCTGGAACACGCCGATAAAGCCCGAACTGGTGCCCATGATGATCGGCACCTTGCCGCCGACCGGGCCAATGGCGAAAAGCTGGATGAGCGTTACCACGCCCGCAATCAGCATCGCGTTCTGAAGCAGCGATACCTGAATGGCCGCGAACTGGTCGGCGTCGCTCATCGCGGCGCACGCGCTCGTGATGATCAGGATAGGCGTTAGGTTGCCCACGAACATTGCCAGCACATGTTGCAGCCCGAGCGGAATCGCCTGCGCGAGCGGCAGCTTGGCATGGAAATCATACGGCCCGAAAAATTCCTTTTCCTTGGCCGCACCCGAAGCCTTTGTTTCTTTCTTCATTTTGTCCTCCCCTGTATTTTGTGTTGCGAATAAAAACGGGAATGGGGCCGTGCGGCCCTCACTCCCGGAAACGCACCGTCTGGGTTGCGGCGTCCATGCCGTCGACGATCGCCAGCGACTCCACCCGCAGGCCCTGCTCACGCAGCAGCTTGCCGCCGCACTGGAAGCCCTTTTCAATCACGATACCGATGCCCGCAATCTTAGCGTGCGCCGCCTGCACGATCTGGCACAGACCCATAGCCGCGCAGCCGTTGGCGAGGAAATCGTCGATAATCAGCACGCTTTCCCCCGGCTGCAAAAACCGGCTGGCGACAATGACCTCATACCGGCGCTTATGGGTAAACGATTCGACCGGCGCGGACAGCATCGTGCCGTCGAGGTTGATCGACTGCGCCTTTTTGGCGAACACGACCGGCACGCCGAAATACTGCGCCGCAATTGCCGCAATGCCGATGCCCGATGCTTCGATCGTCAGGATCTTGTCCACCTGCACATCCTCAAAACGCCGCTTGAACTCCTTGCCGATTGCGTTGAACAGTTCAATGTCCATTTGATGGTTGAGGAAATTATCCACCTTGAGGACGTTGCCCTCTTTGATCACGCCGTCTTTGCGGATTCTCTCTTTCAATAATTCCATGCTCGCCATTCTTCCCATTCTTCCTTATCCGTTTCATCCCAAACTATCTTGTATAAAAGGATAACATTTTTCCGGCGCGCTGTATACCCTTTTTTCACGCCCTTTTTACAAAAAATGCGCCTGTCGGCAAAGTCCGTCAGAGGGCGGTCGGTTTCCGCAGCGGCGCGCTTCAAGGTCGGTTGCGGATATTTTCGCGGTAAACCGCCTCAAACAGGCGCATCATCAGCCCGGTATGCCCCTTTCCGCCGTGCCGCAGGTATTTCCAGCAGGAAAGCGCAGTCAGCAGCCCGCCAACCGTGCAGACGATGATATCGCCCATTGTATCGCCCACGCCGGTCGCCGCGACCTGCTGTGGGTCGGCACCCGAAAAGGACACAAGGTATTCCCAGATCTCCCACAGCACGGCGCTCATCATGGCAAACATCCATGTGTACAGCGCGGCGTTGAACGCATCCGCCGGGTCGAGCGCATGGCCGGGCTTTTTGGCGAAGTACACGGCTGTGCCGAGCACGGCGAACAGAAAACCGGACAGAAAATGCAATATCTTATCCCAATACAGAATCAGGTCATACGCGCCGAACAGGCTGGCAAACGGCACCGCCGCGAATACAAACCAGTCGAACACCAACTCGGCCAGCAAAACCGACCGCAACCGGCACACGCGCCACAGCACAGGCGGCACGACCGGCAGGGCAAACGCCGCGACCGCAAGCAGCGCGTTATACGCCCCCGGCTCATGCAGCAGCCGGTAAGCCGCCGCGCCCAATGTAAACAGGTAGTAAAAAACCAGCGTGCCGGTGCGCACGCGGCGCAGCTGTCCCATATTGCCCTCCTTATTTATACTGCTGGTACGCCGCGACCGCAAGCTCGTCGCAGCGGTTGTTGAACGGGTTGTCCGCATGGCCTTTGACCCAGTGAAACTGCACCTGATGCTTGTCCAGCAAATCGAGCAGCCGTCCCCATAATTCCGGGTTTTTGGCCGGTTTTTTATCGCTTTTGACCCAGCCCTTGGCGCGCCAGCTTTTGGCCCATCCCTTGGTGATGCCGTCGACGACATACTTGCTGTCCGAATACAGGTCGACCATACACGGCTCGGTCAGCCGTTCCAGCGCAGTGATCACGCCCATAAGCTCCATGCGGTTGTTGGTGGTCGACGGCTCGCCGCCGGACAGTTCCTTTTCGTGCGCGCCATACTGCAAAATTGCGCCCCAGCCGCCCGGCCCTGGGTTGCCCGAGCATGCGCCGTCCGTGTAAATCGTTACCTTTTTCATTTGCCCTCCTGCCTGCGCCGGTAAAATCTGTCGGCGCGGTTTTGCTGATACCCTATTATAGCACGTTTTTTCGTCGAGAAAAGCCCCACTGTGCGGCGATATTGACTTTGCGCCATGCATATGGTATCATAAGCGGTAATAAGGGAGTAGTCGGCGCGGGCCTGTTCCAGCCTGCGCGGCAGGGCCAACATACTGGGGAGCGGATTCCTCTGGTTCTGCATGAAATGACGAGACTTATCTGTTTTACGGCGGATAGGTCTCTTTTTTTGTGCCTGTCCGGCGCTGCCAACGACAAGGAGGACAAGAAAATGGGTATTCTGGAGCTGTTTATCATCGGCGTTGGGCTGTCGATGGACGCGTTTGCGGTTTCGATCTGCAAGGGGCTGTCGGTGCGCACGCTGCGCCCGCGCCACGCGCTGATCACCGGCGCGTATTTCGGCGGATTTCAGGCGCTGATGCCGCTCTTGGGCTTCGTGCTGGGCGTGCGTTTCCAGTCGCTGATCACCAGCGTCGACCACTGGATTGCGTTCGTGCTGCTCGCGCTGATCGGCGGCAATATGGTGCGCGAATCGCGCGAAACCGACGGGGAGAGCCTGAGCGACTCGTTCTCGTTTACCACCATGCTGCCGCTGGCGGTCGCAACCAGCATCGACGCGCTGGCCATCGGCGTGACCTTTGCGTTTTTGCAGGTGGACATCATCCCCGCCGTCTGCCTGATCGGCGTGACGACCTTTGTGCTGTCCTGCGTGGGTGTCAAGGTGGGCAACGTATTCGGCGCGAAGTACAAGGCGCGCGCTGAACTGTTCGGCGGCGTGGTGCTCATGCTGATGGGGCTGAAAATCCTGCTTGAGCACCTCGGCATACTGGGATAAAGCTACCCCACATATTACGGTTATGTTACACTTTCGGGCAAAACGCCACTGGATATGGTATGATAGGCTGAATTTTGTATCATCTCTCACAGGAGGACCCGAAAGATGACATTCAAGCAAGTGCTTTCGTATTTCCTGACCGGCGCGGCCGTGCTGTCCGTAACGACCACGGCGCTGGCCGTAGACGTCCCTGCGGACGTACGTGCGTCGGTCTGGTACCACCCAGCGGTGGAATATGTGCTCGAAAACGGTTTGATGGACACGGCAAGTCAGGACGCATTCGCGCCGGACGACCCAGTCACCCAGCGGCAGGCGGCCGACGCGATCTGCCGCGGCGCCAAACGGCGGGGGCAGGGACAGGCCCTGCCGGTAACCGACGCGGCGCAGGCGGTCAGTTTGCTGCCCGGCGCGGTCGACGGCGCGGTCACGCGCGAGGAACTGGCCGTTCTGCTTGCATGGTATGACCGGCTGCTGCGCGGCGGCGACACCGCGCTCATCGGCAGGTGGGACGATGCCGATAGGGAACTGCGGTCGTTTACCGACTATGACGCGGTGAGCGCATGGGCGCGGGACAGCATCACCCTTTGTCTGGTGGATGACCTGCTGCACGGCAACGTGGACGGCTCATTCGGCCCGCAGGAACCTGTCACCCGTGCAGAACTGGCGCAAGTCCTGTACAATGTTGCACATAGATAAGTAAAACCGGCCGGGGTGTCTCACAGCGACACCCCGGCCGGTTTTTTTGCTGTTTTCTCTTTACAAAATCGAAAATTCGACGTCCTCAAGCGAAAACCCGTCCTCAAGGATCATCGGCGCGCGCAGATTATTGTCCGCGAGTGTGTCAGGCAGGTGGGCAAGGCTCAGATGCAACTCGCTGCCGCCGCCCTCACGCGGCGAGAGCAATAGGCTGCCGCCATGCAGCTGCGCGATATGCTGGACAAGCGGCAGGCCGAAGCCCGGCGTCACACCCTGCCGGACCAGCGCCATATAATCCTCCAGCGGGCTGAGCCGCTGCCAGCCATGCAGCAGCGCGTCGAACAGCGCCGGGTCAAGCCCCGGCCCACGGTCGGCTACCGTGATAGTATAGAACGCGCCGTCGTCCGCCAACGTGACCGATACTTCACCGGACGCGTGTGTCGCGCGCAGGGCATTGGTCAGCAGGTTATATAGCGCGGTACGCACCAGATTCGGCTCGACGAGCGCTTCACACAGCGCCGGCGCCTGCACCGACACCGTGGCGTTCCCGGACGGCAGGCGGCGCACCACCTCATCCGCCGCGCCGTGGCACAGTTCGGTCAGATCGCAATAGCGCAGCCGCAGCTGTTCGGTCAGCGGCGGGTCATGCAGGAAGTCCGAGTGGGTCAGCAGACGGTGCAGGCGCAGGCAGTCCCGGCGCAGCTGCGCGGCAAGCGCCGGGTCGTCGACTTGCGCGGCCCCGGCCATCAATGCGCCCAGATACTGCGTGCTCCGTGCATGCAGCACGCGCAGCGTGCCGTCGTAGGCGGCGCGGTCATCGCGCACAAAGGCCAGCAGCGCACCCTCGCGGTGCGGAATCAGCTCAAGACGGTACCAGACACCGTCTAACTCCTCGCAGACCGTGCGCGACGTGCGTTCACTGATGCAGGCGCGCAGCGCTGCGGCCGCCTGCGCGCTGAGCAGCTGGTCGATGCGCTCAAGCGGATGCAGGCCGGTCAGCCGCGCGGCGGCTTCATTGCCGTTTTCGATATGCAGCGTGGAAGAAACCTGCACGACCGCCGCGTCGCGCAGGCCGGTGCGGGCAAGCAGCTCGCGCAGGGCGTCCCCGTCGAGCTGGGAAAAAAAGCGGTCCGACATCTTTATCCTCCGAATTGGATGTTGATTTCTCTTTTCGCGTCAAGCAGGCCGCAATGCGGCTGGAATACTATATTTTGTGGGATATGCTTATTATACCACCACCCTCCAAGGCATTGCAAAGAAATATGTACAAAAAACCGAAGTGCTATGACAAAAAATTCACAAAATTTACACCTTGCGGTCAGCGCCCTGTATAGTGTATAATAAAACCATCGACAGAGACTCATGAAAAAATTTTTAGGAGGACACTGTAAATGGCTATCAAAGTAGGTATCAATGGTTTTGGCCGTATCGGCCGCATGGTTTTCCGCGCTGGTCTGAAGAACCCGAACATCGAGTTCGTAGCGGTAAACGACCCGTTCATGACACCGGACTACATGGCATACATGCTCAAGTATGACACCATGCACGGCCGTTATGATGGCACCATCGAGTATGACGACAACTCCATCACCGTCGACGGCAAGAAGGTTCAGTTCTTTGCTGAGATGGATCCCAAGAACATTCCGTGGGGCAAGGCTGGCGCTGACTACGTTGTCGAGTCCACCGGCGTGTTCCTGACCAAGGAGAAGGCGCAGGCTCACATCGACGGCGGCGCGAAGAAGGTCATCATGTCTGCTCCGTCCAAGGACGACACCCCGATGTTCGTTATGGGCGTTAACCAGGACACCTACACCAAGGATATGACTTTTGTTTCCAACGCTTCCTGCACCACCAACTGTCTGGCTCCGATCGCTAAGGTTCTGGACGAGGCGTTCGGCATCACCGAGGGCCTGATGACCACCGTTCACTCCGCTACCGGCACCCAGAAGGTTGTTGACGGCCCGTCCAAGAAGGACTGGCGCGGCGGCCGTGCTGCTTGCGGCAACATCATCCCGTCCTCCACTGGCGCTGCTAAGGCAGTAGGCAAGGTTTACCCGAAGCTGAACGGCAAGCTGACCGGTATGTCCATGCGCGTTCCGACCCTGGACGTTTCCGTTGTTGACCTGACCTGCAACCTGGCTAAGCCGGCTAAGTACGAGGACATCTGCGCTGCGATGAAGGCTGCTTCCGAGAAGCCGCTGTCTGAAGGCGGTCTGCAGGGCGTTCTGGGTTACACCGACGAGGACGTTGTTTCCTCCGACTTCCTGGGCGACGCTCGCACCTCTATCTTCGACGCCAAGGCTGGCATCCAGCTGACCGACACCTTCGTGAAGGTTGTTTCTTGGTACGACAACGAGTGGGGCTACTCCAACAAGCTGCTGATGCTCATCGAGCACATGGCTGAGGTTGACAACAAGTAAGTTGTCCCCAATCTGAAAACGAAAGCACCCTTTCCATCGGAAAGGGTGCTTTTGTTTGCCAAAAAAATTTCCGTGCCGAAAACCATATAGGAGCGGCCGGGCTGGCCGCATACCTGCTGACGCAGATGCTGTGACCGCCCGGCCGGTTTGACCCCTTATTTTAGTCGCCCATCGACAGGCCGAGGGCGCGCGCAGCGCGCACGACTTCGCCGTCGGGCGGCACGGTTTTGAGTTTGCCCGCCACATCCTTGAGCGGTACCGGCACGATGCAGTCGTTCTGCACCGCGACCATATAGCCGTATTTCTTCTCGCGGATCAGCTGCGCCGCGGCAACACCAAGGCGGCTGGTCAGCAGACGGTCGGCAGGGCAGGGCGCGCCGCCGCGCTGGTAATGGCCCGGAATGGTGACGCGGATCTCCTGTCCGGTCAGTTCCTTCAGCTCGTCCGCAATGCGGTAGGAGATGGACGGATAGGGCATTTTTTCGCGTGCAGCCTTGAATTCCTTCTTGCTCATCTTGGCCTCTTCCTGACTGATCGCGCCTTCCGCGACCGCAAGGATGGAAAACCGCTTGCCGTTCTGCTCGCGCTTCTGGATGGCTTTGGCGATAGCCTTAGCCGAGTACGGGATTTCGGGGATGACAATGATGTCCGCGCCGGACGCAATGCCTGCGTACAGCGTCAGCCAGCCGGCCTTGTGCCCCATCACCTCAACGATGAACACGCGCGAATGGGAGAATGCGGTCGAGTGGATGGAGTCGATGACCGTTGCGGCAATGTCGATCGCGGACTGGAAGCCGAAGGTCACTTCCGTGCCCCACAGGTCATTGTCGATCGTCTTGGGCAGGGTAACGACGTTGACGCCGTTTTCGCTCAAGAGGTTCGCGGTCTTGTGCGTGCCGTTGCCGCCGAGGATAACAAGGCAGTCAAAGCCTTCCTCGTTGACCGTTTTGAGCATCTTCTCGAGCTTGGTTTCCTCGCTGTCCTCAGCCGCCTTTTTCATCTCTTTGAACGGCTGGCGCGAAGTACCCAGGATGGTGCCGCCCAGCGTCAGGATATCCGAAAAATCCTTGGGGCTCATCACATGGTAATCGCCCTCGATCAGGCCACGATAGCCGTCCCGGATGCCGTAGATGGTCACCTTGCTGCCCAGTTCGTTATACAACGTTTTGGCTACGCCGCGCAGCGCGGAGTTTAGGCCCTGGCAGTCGCCGCCGCTGGTCACCAGACCG
>OEQS01000095.1_pt1 | contig 13580 bp, 8 predicted proteins | sample 1539731 | NCBI WGS metagenome assembly OEQS01 (sample SAMEA3891890, study PRJEB23780) | metagenome | biome: terrestrial biome; feature: animal house; material: Caecal content | place: Italy | collected 2015-05-05 | reverse complement strand
CGCGCCCGAACCGGCCGACACGGCCGAAAGCAGCACCAGCCCGTCCCCTTGCAGATGGAAGCCATTGAGTCCGCCCACGCCGAGCACCAATACGCCTGCAAAGCCACAGATGCAGCCCATCACCTTGCGCCGGTCCATCTTGTCGTTCGGCAGCGCCAAGTGTGCGAAAATCAGGGCAAAAAAGGTCTGCGTGCCCGAGAGCACCGCCCCTTTTGTGCCGGTTGTGGCGGACAGTCCGATATAATAGCACACATACTGGATCGCGCTCTGGAACAGGCAGATCCAGAATACCGGTTTCCATTCATCCCGATACGGGAGGATGCGCCGCCCCATCAGACGCGCGGTCAGCAGTACCAGCAGTCCGGCCAACGCAAATCGCAAGCCTGCAAAATATAGTTGGGAAAACGGTGCATCCGCACCGATCGCAAACAGTGCATATCCTTTTTTGATACATGGGGCTGCACTGCCCCAAAGCACGGTGCACAGCACCGCAGGCATATATAACCGACGTAGCAGCCCCGCCTTTTGTTCCTTCATGTTTCTTTTCCCCTTTTTCCCATATGGAGCCAGTATAGCATTTTCCGTCCAGCCGTGCAAGCAAGGGATGTTTATGGGACATACCTTCCGCTATACTGAAAACAGAAAGGGGTGACCGGCATGATTTACACCTGTCAGACCAAATGCTGCCACTACATTTTTCCCGGCAGCGCGCAGCAACGCAGCTGCCCGGACTGCGGTAAAACGCAGCTCCGCCCAGCCACGACAGCAGAACGCGCCGAATATTTCCGCCGGCAGTCCATACTTTTAACCCAGCACCGCCGCCCGGGCTGAGTGGCAGCGTAAAAGGCCTTCCGCACACACGGAAGGCCTTTTACATACCGTTTTCTGTTGTCATTTGTTTTCTGACTCCCTCAAGGCAGCCCCATCAGCCACCGTAATGTTCAAACATTACTTGGCGATGCGACGCGCCTTGCGAGACATCGACTTGACGCGGCTCTGGTCCAGATCGAGCATACGCGCTGCAACCAGATCGTTGAAGAAACCCTTCATCATGATTCGTCACGCTCCTTTTCTGTAATGTTGTGAAACCGTTTTCTTTGGTTTCTGGTATTATAATACACGGAGCGGGATGAAAATGCAAGGGGCAGCTTTTATGAATATCAGCCAATCGAAGATCTATATTTTTATGCATATTGTCCGATGACAATTCACAGTTTGTACATATATTGCATAATTTAATTGTAAGTTTTCAACAACTTAACATTTCTGATACTCTTTTGCCAGTTTCTCAAAAAGCGGAAGCGCACGGCGGATGGTTTCAGTTTGCACGCAGTAGGAAATGCGCATGTGACCCGGCGCGCCAAAGTCCGCGCCCGGCACCACCAGCAGGTCATACTTCTTAGCACGCTCGCAGAACGCACGGTCGTCCGGTTCCAGCGTCTGCGGGAACATGTAGAACGCACCCTGCGGCTTAACGCAGGTATAACCCATGCTGGTCAGGCCGTCAAAGAGCAGGTCACGGTTGGTCTGGTAAACTGTGATATCGCTGGTCAGCCCCGTGCAGCGCGCAGCCACGCGCTGGAACATGCTAGGTGCGCACACATAGCCAAGCGCGCGTCCCGCGCCGCATACAGCGGCATACAGGTCTGCGCTATCTGCGGCCTGCGGCGGCACGAGCACATAACCGATGCGCTCGCCGGGCAACGAAAGCGACTTGGAGTAGGAATAGCACACGATCGTGTCATCGTAATAAGTCGGAACAAAGGGCGCCTGCACGCCATCATAGACGATCTCACGATACGGCTCGTCCGACACCAGATAGATCGGATGCCCAAACTGCGCCTCTTTTTCGCGCAGCAATTCGGCCAACTGCCGGATCGTCTGCTCCGAGTAAACCGCGCCCGACGGATTGTTCGGTGAGTTGATCACCACCGCCTTGGTATGTTCATTAAGCGCTTTTTCCAGCGCGTCAAAATTGATCTGGAAGTCCGCAATCGACGGCGGCACAACGACCGCCTTGGCGCCCGCGCCGCTTTCAATGAACATCAGGTATTCCGGGAAATACGGTGCCAGCACGACAAATTCATCCCCCGGGCAGGCAATCGCCTTGAAGGCACAGGACAGCGCGGCTGCCGCGCCCGCGGTCAGATACAGACTATCACCAGTGTAATCCGTGCCAAAACGGCGATTGATATCATCTACCAACGCCTTGCGCACGTCCGCCGCGCCCTGCGCGGAGGTATATCCGTGCAGCGCAACCGGGTCGCCCGCGGCTTCGGCCAGAATCGCCTCCCGCACTGCATCCGGCGCGGGTACGTTCGGATTACCGAGCGAAAAATCAAGCACATTCTCCCGGCCGACCACTGTCGCCCGCTTGTTGCCGTATTCAAAAAGCTCGCGGATGGTGGAGCGGTTGTTCCCCAGCGCGGCCATCTTTTCATTTAACATCAAATAAACGCCCCTGTTACTATATATTTGCCCCTTGGTTTATGGCATCCAGCCATAGGCATGGGACATCTCATTGCCTAAGCTGTTAGAATGGGAAGGTAATGGTCTGACCTTACACCCCAAGGACTTTCATGTCCGTTAGAAAGTCAGTCAGCCATCCTCTCATTCGCAGCGTTCGATTTGTGCAGGTAGAGCCTGAGTGTTCGTGTCAGCAAACAGATAGAATCGGCAATGGGTAAAGATGGCTTCTGTCCATTGCAAAATATTTCTATCAGGAGAGATGAGCATGAACGCAGCAGGAATTGATATTTCCAGCAGAAAGAGTACCGTCGCAGTTCTCCGTCCCTTTGGTGAGATCGTGGAGCTGCCCTTTGATGTACAGCACAACGCCGAGGCCCTGATAGCTCTTGCAGAGCAGTTGAAGTCCATTGACGGCGAAACACGAGTAGTCATGGAACACACTGGGCGCTACTATGAGAGCGTAGCCAAGACTCTCCATGAAGCCGGGCTTTTCGTTTCAGCAGTCAACCCTTTGCTCATCAAGGAATACGGCAACAACTCCCTCCGCAGGGTCAAGACCGACAAAGCAGACGCTATGAAAATCGCCAGATACGCTCTTGACAACTGGAGCGAACTGCGGGATCATACTCCTATGGATACGATTCGATATGACCTGAAAACGCTGAACCGTCAGTTCCAGTTGGCCTCTAAACAGAAGACCGCTACCGCAAACAATCTGATCGCCCTTCAGGAGCAATCCTTCCCCGGCATCCGAAAACTCTTTGACAGCCCTGTGCGCAGCGATGGAACACAGAAGTGGGTAGATTTTTCCCATGACTTCTATCATGTTGACTGTGTCCGTAGTGGCAGTCAAAACGCCTTTACGGAGCGTTACCGCAAATGGTGTAAGCGCAATCACTACAATTTCAGTGCGGAAAAAGCCGCCGAGATCTACGCCCTGGCAAAGTCTGCTGTTGTGCTGGTACAGAAAACATCTCTGACAAAAACGCTTGTTCAGGAAGCTGCTAACCAGCTCACAGTGATTTCTCGCTCCGTTGAGACTTACCGTAGCGAGATGAACAAGCTGGCTTCCCAGTTGCCGGAGTATCCGGTCGTCATGGAGATGTACGGCGTTGGTGAATCCCTCGGTCCGCAACTCATGGCTGAGATTGGGGATGTGCGTCGTTTCCGGCGCAAACAGTCCCTCGTCGCCTTTGCTGGTATTGACCCTATGCCTAATCAATCCGGCGAAAAGAATGTTCGAAGCAACAAATCCTCAAAGCGTGGCTCTCCCTATTTGCGGAAAACTTTGTTCAACATCATGACCTGTTATCTCCAAAAAGCGCCGGAGGACGAGCCTGTATACCAGTTCCTTGACCACAAGCGAGCCGAAGGCAAGCCTTACTATGTCTACATGACGGCAGCGGGAAACAAGTTCATGCGGCGTTATTACGGCAAGGTCATGCATTACTTTGCCACGCTGGAAGGCCTGCCACCTGTGGACATGGATTCCACCGGTTTGCAGCAAGCTGAGTAACCAACTGCTATCTGATCTCTCAGGTCGGCGCTTTTGCGGCGGCCTTTTTGTCATGCCCTTTTTCTCTACCTGCTGCCTGCAAAATTTCCTTCCGTCAAGTCCTATTTGGGGCTTGACTTTTTATTTGCAGGCTTTCTAAGAGAATAGTGCATAAGAGCCGCTAACACTACCTGTGATTAGAATGTTTCTTCACTTACATACTTAATTATATACCATAATTTTCTATTGTCACTAACATTTAATAATTTTTTCACTTCTTTAATCTGTCATTGTTATAATGTTATTGAACTATTTATTACCATCTCTAATGTTGGTCAACGTGGCTTTGGTGTTGTTTTCATTTTCCTATCTGATTTCTGCACATATTTTCGATTTCTATGCACTACTCGCAGTATAAGCTATCAGGCCGTCAACATACCTTATTAATAATGATTGGCCAGAATATTTGCCAGACTATTGAAGTCATTTTCCATCTTTGGAGGATAAGAAAATGGGGTGGATACAAGGTTTTAGCTAATATGACGGGTCATATGTTAATCTACAGAAAGTTATAGAAAAAGATGTAGCCTATATTCTTGCTGCCACCATATGATCATGCTATAATAAAGACAGAAAAAGTTTTAGGCTCTGTGATATCCCCTCATTCAAAATCGTCCAATCCCCTCACATAAAATCGACAGAATAACGTCACAGAGATCTAAAGCATAAAAGTGCTTTGGATCTCTTTTTTTATCTCAAAATCGAGGGCTTGAGCTGGATTTTGAGCCGGAATGCGGGTATATGCAGAGCCTGATACCGAGGAAAGCGAGCTTGGTTTTCGCCTGTTTTGTGTGAGAAAATGGGTGGAAATTTGGGGAGGCGATAACAGATTTGATACCCCCTCATTCAAAATCGCCCACCCCCTCACATAAAATCGACAGAATAACGTCACAGAGATCTAAAGCATAAAAATGCTTTGGGTCTTTTTTTATCTCAAAACAGAGGGCTTGAGCCGGATTTTGAGCTGGAATGCGGGTGTATGCGGAGTCTGATAGCGAGGAAAGCGAGCTTGGTTTTAGCCTGTTTTGCGTGAGAAAATGGGCGGAAATTTTGGGAGGGGATAACAGATTTTGATTTCCTCCCAACCAAAACCGGCGAAAAATCCCCTTAAAAATCGCAGGTAAAAATAGAGAGGAATAAGGACTTAAGGTACGAAAGTGCTTTAAGTCCTTTTTTGATGCGTAAAAAGGAGAGGTATGGGGATTGAAAAGTGCTGAAAACGGAATGTCCGGAAAACGTGCAAAAAGAAAATTGTCAATTTTTCAGAGATTTTCGGTCGATTTTCGGTGAGACGAAAAAGAAAATGGACGCATTTTCATAACGGACTGGAACGGACGGAAAACGGAGAATAAACAGCTGATAACGGATTTGAACGGCTTGTAACGGATCATTTTCCGCCAAATTGCATTATTCTGAAATTATCATTTCGCTTCGCAAATCGCAACTATCATCACATTTCCGGCAAAATCCATTGCAACGCAAATCGAAAAATCGCTCGTTTTTCTCGGATTTTCGATCGGTTTTAGGTGGGACGATGACAGATTTTCATACCCCCTCATTCAAAATCGCCCAATCCCCTCACATAAAATAGACAGAATAACGTCACAGAGATCTAAAGCATAAAAGTGCTTTAGATCTTTTTTATTTAATAAAAAGTGGAAAAGGGCGGATAAGTTCTCAAAAGGAAAGGAAAGCGAAACCATCAAAAAGGTCGATTTTAAAGGGCAAACGTGCTTATTTGGGGAGAGACAGAATGAAATAAGACGAGAAAAGGCGAAATGCGTGGCAAATGCTTTCTGAACCGCAATATAGAACAAATAGCTTAATAAATATTGCAGTTAAATATTTACTTTCGCAGAAATCAACCGATAAATAATATGTAAATAACATGTAGAACTCATCTTGTGTGAAGCGACATTTTGGGGGGGAATTAAAGTGTATATCGGTCAATTTGGTGCAAATCCATGGCTAAAAAGCTCATGGCTTAATAACATAAACATGAAACAAAGCAATTCCGCCGTATCTGCCGCCCTATTACAGACGCAAGCGCGGACACAGCCCAAAGCAGCAAACCGGGATCGGGTGGAACTGAGCGGCGCTTATCCGTACCTACCCAACCGCTTGCAAGTGTTGGAAGTACCGGAAGCGACACCGGTTGAGTCCAACCTTGATTTGGCGGCCGATTTACGCCCGGCTTCGGAAAAAGCGTATACCGAAGAAGACGCATTGATGAATCAGTATATGAAGCAGTACCGGCTGAATTTTATCAAAGATGGAGACTCCTTTGTGCTGGACACCTCTAAACCGGTAAAACTGATGACAGAGGGCCAAGTCAGCCAAGAGAGTCTGGATGCGTTCCGTGCCGAACTCGAGAAAAACGGGCTGGGTGACGAAATCGACTGGCGCGGCGTGCAGGAAGATTTCGCTCGTATGGACATACGCTTCGACAATGCTGAAAGCTTTGAGACAAAGGCGGATTATCTGGCTTCCCGCTACGCGGTATTGAAAGACCGTATCCAAACCCAGTATACTGGCGAAAAGCTGGAACAGGAAATGCAGACGCTGGATAGCTTATATACAAAGGCCAAGGAGGAGATGGCGAATTCCTATGCCGCTAACATCGGTGGGTTCTACGAAGATATGGGACAGTCTGGTGCCTCTGCGGATATGCGGGAGAGCGTTCTGTCCGCCATCGACAGTAAGGCTGACAAATACAGCGCATATCTTTCGGAAAACGACATTTACGCAGGTATCACCGACCCAAGCAAGCAATGGTTAAAGCAGGATGACGGCTACATGGCGGCCAAACTGCGGGAAAGCGCTGCTGCATCGTCAGCGGATGCGCCTAGTACCCAAACTGTCAATGAATCGGCTCCATACAGCGCAAATGATTTGGCCTTTGCCGCCGTCTACGCGCAAGGGCTTTCCGAGCAAATAGAAAAGCCGGAATGGGATACTTATGCTATCAAGGAAAGCGACACCGATCTGGGCCAATACCTTGCCCAGCAATTTCAGTCCCTTACAGGCGCGATGGAGGATGCAGGCATCAGCGACCAGCTCTCCAACTTACTGAAAGACACATTTGAACCGTTCATTGATAAGTTTCTGGATGCGCTCGATGCCAAAATTGACCATAACCGAGAACGGGTATCTAACAAACCATGGCAGGCCGGTTTGATCCGGACGGAATATATCAATCGAAATGATGTATATCGGGCATTTGCCATGTTTCAATTAAAATGACGCCTAAGGATGTGCATATCAATGGTGAACATACTCAATAGCACCTATACGGGTGTAATACAATCCTATACGAAATTTACGGCATCGGATAAGCTTTCCGACGGAACCTATTTGCAGACTGTTACACAAAACACGCAAACCCCCGAGCAGATTGCTCCATATGATACGTTGGAATTGTCGCCGGAGCAAAGTCAGGTTACACTGGATGTTCCGGATGAGATCACCATTGACATCCCAAGAGCGTGGACGATTATGAGTGAAACAGCAGAAAGCTTTAACAATCATCTGCAATGGAGCTTAGATCAGGCAGATCGCAAAAATCTCTCTTTCGGCGAACGACTGACATTCCTAAAAGAACAAGGCCGCAACTGGGTAGAGGATAAGCGGCAAAATGATCCGGAAATGTTTGCGGCATGGCTTCAGATGAACAAACACCATATTCAGGCAGGTGAAGCTGATTTGGTAGGATTACCCGCTGATTTTACCATGGAAGACTATTATTCGTATGTAAAGGAACCCTTTTCCGCTTTGGCATAAAAACAACACAGCATAAAAAGACTATGAAGATTTAGGAGCGATGAGCCATGTTCTTGTCCAATCTATCGGGGTTTTCGCATGGCGTTTGGGGGAATAATCCGTCATTACAGGTTAATGCCCCCAAAAATTGAGCGAGCTTTTGGAGCACACTTGGTCGGAATTCCGTGACAACAGCCGGGATATATACAAGGAAAATTGAGGAATGCAGCCGGGAGGTCCCCGGTAACTCTATCATTGGCGTACACAATAAAAATCCGCAAGGCAACATCTTTCGTGTTGCCTTGCGGATTTTTTATACAGAAATCGTTCTTAAAATATGTGTTACTGCATGGTATAAGAAATTCGTTCGACCGTTGTACCGGCCTTAACAGACAGGATGATCTCAGTTGGCATACCACTATGATCGCCAAAGGCAGAGCACTCCCCGGTGGCCGGATTCAACGTGACCGGATTTCCATTGATGGTCACGCCGGTAATGCCGTCCGGAGCCGAAGACAGGATGCGTAACACATAGCTGCCATCATCCGGCACCTGCGTCATCAAAGATATGGTAGCATCTGTTTCCACCGCAAACGCACCGTTTTCCTGCCAGTTGACCTCGCCAGACTGCACCGTAATGGCATCCGGCGCACCATTGCCATCCGCATCCGCTGCATACGCGGTGTCCACTCCACTCTGCGACAAAATCTTGAGCGCCTCTGTCGTATCGTACGGCTCCAATGCCGCCACAGCAAGCAGGCGGTTGACAAACGCATTGTTTTTCTCTGTTAACAGAACATCGTCCAGCTGATCTGCATTGGTCTGGCACAAGCGCTCATAACCGGTTACCATACGCTGCACATAGCTGTCATCCATCAAAAGCTGTACGCCGGTCAAATTTCCGACAGGATTCAGTATGGTTTCATACAAATCAAACATTTGCTGCCAAACTTCCGCATCCGCGCGCATATATGCTATGCCTCGATCCAGAACATTGAGCGCCTGCTGATACTGCCCGGCAGAAACATAATACTGCGCCAGCGGAATGGTGATGGAGTTGGATTCTTCCTTTGACAGCGCAGCCGCATACTTCTCGGCCACCTCTGGCTCATTGCCGCCGGAGACCAAGTACGAAAGTTTATAGTCGTTCTTTTCAAATAGATCAATCGTTGCACAGGTTTTCAAATCGTCCAGCGTTACGTCGCTGCCGGTAAAAATAATCTGGGCAAGCAGATTAAGGCCAATCAACACCACGAAGACCACAGAAAATGCTGCTACCGGCCAACGCACAGCCCCGCCGCTGTTCTTCTCCGGCAGCTTGAGACGCAGGCAATCGCCGCAATACAATATGACCATCGCCAACACGGCAAAGAACATCGGCAAGCAGCTGCCGACCGACCAGATGACGTCCGTAACGGCCTGTCCAAACATTTGCAGTACGCAAGCTGCCAGAAGCATCACGGCCAGCGGCTTTTCCTTGCGGCTTTTCACCAAAACCCATACTGCGGTGCCCAAAATGGCCAAAAATGCGGCCAAACCCAGAATACCCAAATCGCAAAGCGCTTCCACATAGTGGTTATGCGCGTACTTGGTTTCGTAGTAGTAATCCTGCACGGATACGACGCCGTTTTCAAAGCCGCCCAAACCGCGGCCAATGACGGGCGCGGTAAGCCACAGCTTGATCGCGTCCTGCCGGTAAACACCACGCTGCACAACGTTACCATTCGCAGCAAGGTCCTGAATACGGTCGGCAATGAACGCGGGGAGCAATTTATAGCCGAGTTTCAGGCTCCCCTCTTGCGCGCCGGTATAATCGGCACGTTGCACCGTGACCCCCGGCTCTGTGCAGGTAAAATAGAAGAATACCAGTTCGCTGTCATCCGGGACGGTGAAGCTGACCGGGGCATCCGAAGTGCCGCTTACCAAATTCGTCTCGTTGTTTTGGATGAGGTTGCTCGTATTCTTATACGCCACGCGCACCTGTACCGGTGCAGAGGCTTCCATCGTCAGTGTATATTCCCCAGCAGGCAAATCCGCAGTACGGCGGAAATCGCCTTCCGTGCCAAAGGTATATGCGCCTGTGACATTCAGCGCCGCAATCAGATAGATCACACCAACTACGATGATGCCGGCGATGATACCAATCATCACCTTGCCTTTGTCGCGCAGCACCGTGGTGACTTTTTCGCGCACATAAATTTCCAGAACGCAAGCCAGCGCACAGCCTACCACCAGCATAAGCAGCGGCAGAGGGGAACCCGTAACGGTATCACCAAACCCCTTGACCGAGATGCCGCCTGCGATCAATGCCACCACAGCAGTCTGCACCAACAGCAGGAACACGTTCATCCGGCTTTCCTTGGGGCTAAGCGCCAGCATCAACAGGCAGGCGACAACAAAAACGCCGAGCGAGCCCATCGAAAAGGCCAACAGATAGGAAATCGTGTTGATCATCAAAAGGATGGTGCAAAGCACCTTCTGCCGACGCGTCCCGGCGGTAAGAACCAGCCACAACGACAACAGGCACGCGATCGACATCAAACCCGCATAGGTGTTCGGATTGCCAAAAATGGTGTTCAGTCGGGAATAAAAAGTCGCACCGGTATTGCTATACCCTGGTCCAATCAACTCCATGAGCGCCCGGAACGGCGGCATTAAAATATTGCTGGATGCCGCGTCAATCGAAAGAATGCCAACCGGCGCTGCTGCGCAGGCTAATACCGCAACTGTCCGCCGCAAAGCAATCTTGCTTTCCTGTGTGAAAAGCACAATCGCTACCAGAATCGCAAACGCAATCAGCAAGCAAGCAAATTCTGCAATGGCAAACTTGCCTGATTTCGCATAAAATGTTGAAAGGCCCGCCAACAGCATATAAGCCAAAACAGCAAAGGCCGGCGGTGTCATCAGGCGCTTGATACGCCGCTTATCCGCAAAGAGCAGCATTAGGAAAATAGCTGCACCGCCCAGAAAGCCCAATACTTTTTCCGTAAAATAGCTGCCATTGTTGGCAAAGCAGGTCACAATAAACAGCGTAACCGCAGCGGAGATATATAGCCCCCAGCGAACGGGTGGATCAGCCTGAATGGATTTTGATTTTGTAGGCTGCGTATTTTTTTGTTTCATTCTATAACCTCCATGGCATGCCCCTGCTCACGCAGCGGCATCATTGTATGATTTTAAGCCGGATTGTTATTCAGGCAGTCCGGCAGCCGTGCGGTAAATTCCCGTCAGTTCTTCAAAAACCGGCTGGATCGCAAACGGCAGCACCGCTTGACGCGCTGCCAAGCCCATTGTCTGCCGGCGCTGCAAATCGTCAAGACGGCATACCGCATCGGCAAACGCTTCTGCCTCTCCGAACGGATACAGTAACCCCGTCACACCGGACTCAACCAAATCCTGATGCCCCTTGACATCACTGGCAACCACCGGCAAGCCGCAAGCCATTGCCTCCATCACATTGAACGGAAGCCCTTCGCTGCGGCTGGAGGAGACGCATAGGTCTGCCGCCTGATAATACGTCCGCATATCCTGCACAAAGCCCGGAAACCGCACGCGTGATGCAACCCCAAGCCTGTCGGCCAATGCCTTGCAGTCCTCTAATTTGTCCCCGCGGCCGGGCAAAAGCAAAATGGTGTCGTCTGGCAGCTTCGGCATTGCTTCAATCAGGGTTGCCTGATTCTTCCGCCCGGAAAACTCCGCCGCATACACCAGTACGGTATCCGATGGCTTCAGGCCAAGTTGCTCCCGTGCCCGTGTTTTTTGCACCGCATCGGGCGGCGTATAATGCGCCGTATCAATGCCCATGCCGTGCGTCTGACAAATTTTCTTGCCCAACGCATACTTCTGCGCGATTTCCTCATCCTGCCGGTTCATTGTCAGCAGCCAATCGGTGACCGGAGCAGTGAGCCGTTCCGCAGAAAGAAGGATTTGACGCTTGATAAACGGCGTTTTTTCATCAAACAGATAGCCGTGCGCCGTGTTCATCACAACCGGGCGTGGCTTTCTGATCATCAACAAGGCCAACCGGAAAAAAAACGCCGCCAGCGATGTGTGCAGGCTGATGAAATCATAGTGTTCCCGCTGCATGAGCTGGCGCAACTGCAACGTCGCAGACAAATTACGCAGGGAAAACATATGCTTCTCCAATGGCAGCGGGATGAAACGGCTGACTCCTGCAAGGTCACAGGGCGTACCGCCCGCGGCGGCATGCACCTCACACCCCTGCTCTGCAAACCAGCGCAAATAGGGACGGTGAAAAGATGCCAAGTGTCCAAACGAAGATGCGACATAGAGCACTTTTTTGTTATTTGCCATGTTTTACACACATACTTTCAATAAAAAACGCAGGCGACCCGTTCCGCCCGCGCACTCTTCCTATTGGCATATTACCCCAAAACACACATTTTGTCAAGCTAAAAGGGTTGAACGGTGGAAATTTCCTGAGAACTATGATATGATAATTGCATTCTAAATCATATCGCATATTTTTATTGTCAGGAGGCGCGGCACTTGATCAAAGAAAATCAAAAGACGCTCAACCAGATCAACGGGTTGACCGATGTCCTCATCCTGTTCCCCTGCATGATATTGGCCTACGGCATCCGTTTTATCGTATTCCAAGGCGAGCCGGGACATATCGGCCTATCCTATTATATATATGCAGTGCTTTATATGGCGCCGTTATTTTGGCTGCTATACAGCTTGATGGGACTGTATGACTCGTTCCGCTCCAAAAACTTCCTTGCCGAGTTTAGCCTGCTGCTGCGCAGCAATGCCCTGCTGTTTGCCATGCTGCTGGCATTCTTCTTTGTCTACAAGGAGTTCCACCTTTCCCGATGGACGCTGCTCATCTTTTTCGTTTTGGCTACGCTCGCCGTGGCGCTCAAGCGCTGGATGTTGCGGCGGCTGCTGCGCGCGTTCCGTGACAAGGGTTACAACCTCAAACATATCCTGCTGATTGGCTGCGGCGAGCAGGCGCGCGCCTATTGCGAGGCCATTGCACGCGACCGCACACTTGGGTACTGCATCGACAGCTATCTTGCGCCGCGCGATTGCCTGCCGGGGCTATCGTATCTGGGTTCTTACGAAGCTGTATCCAAAGTCCTCTCCCGTATCAATCCGGACGAAGTGGTCATCGCACTGGAGGCAAAGGAATATCATTATCTGCCTGATATCATTACAAACAGCGAAAAGAACGGTGTGAAAGTTTCACTTATCCCCTTTTACAACAAATATATGCCTGCACACCCGGTATTTGACGAGGTTGGCGGTGTGTCTTTGGTCAATATCCGGCGTATTCCACTCGATAACATCGGCAACGCCTTCCTCAAGCGTGCGATGGACATCATCGGCGCGCTGCTGCTGATTGTACTGACCTCGCCACTGATGCTGTTTGCGGTTATCGGGGTCAAGCTATCCTCGCCGGGACCGATTCTATTCAAGCAGATGCGTGTCGGACTGGCAAAAAAGCCGTTTTATATGTATAAATTTCGCTCCATGCGGGTCAACGACAAGCAGACAACCGGCTGGAGCACCAACAGCGACCCGCGCAAAACCAAATTCGGCGCGTTCATCCGCAAATTTTCGATCGACGAGCTGCCGCAGTTCTTTAACGTGCTCAAAGGCGACATGAGACTGGTGGGTCCACGTCCCGAGGTGCCCTTCTATGTAGAACAATTCCGGGAGGAGATCCCGCTCTATATGGTCAAGCACCAGGTCCGGCCGGGCATCACCGGCTGGGCACAGGTCAATGGCTACCGGGGGGATACTTCCATCAAAAAGCGGATTGAGTATGACC
>OEQS01000092.1_pt1 | contig 13699 bp, 12 predicted proteins | sample 1539731 | NCBI WGS metagenome assembly OEQS01 (sample SAMEA3891890, study PRJEB23780) | metagenome | biome: terrestrial biome; feature: animal house; material: Caecal content | place: Italy | collected 2015-05-05 | reverse complement strand
GAGGCTCTATGATGTTGCGCTGAAGCGTGCCCTTGGTGTTGCCCAAAATTACGACCAGACCGGGCAATCCTGCAACGCGGCGGACGCGTTGCTCGAGTTCGTGGCACGGGCGGGGGACGCGCAGCAGATCCGGTCAATGACAGCCGGCTACCGGATGGAAATGGACGGCAGCCGCCGCCTGCAACTCACGCCAACTTGGAAGATCGTAACCGATTCGGGTGAATATTTGGTGGATTGTGCCAAAAAAACAATCATAGATCAGGAAAATTGAAAAAAATCTTTCCTTTATTAAAAATTGTGGTACAATAGACTGGTGAGAATTTGCGGGCGCACCCGGTGGTGCGCGTGCTCATAGAATACAGTGACAGAAGCAGGAGCGCGGTGACGGCGCGCATGCAAGAGTGAGGAGTAGGTAGGTTTGACCAAGTATGTCATCAACGGCGGTAAAACGCTTAACGGAGAGGTCACGATCTCGGGCGCGAAGAACGCGGCGGTCGCGATCGTACCGGCAGCACTGCTGGCGGACGGCCCGGTGCGCATCGAAAACGTACCCAAGATCATCGACGTGACGTTACAGCTGGAGATCATGCGCGAGCTGGGTGCGCAGATCCGGCTGGTCAACGCAACAACGGTGGAGATTCAGAACCCCCAGCCCCCCAGCCTCAAGCCGCACGAGCTGGAGCGCAAGCTGCGCGCTTCTTATTACCTGCTCGGCGTGCTGCTTGGCAAGTACGGCTTTGCCGAGGTCGCGATGCCGGGCGGCTGCAACTTTGGCGGCGTGCGCCCGATCGACCAGCACATCAAGGGATTTGAGGCGCTGGGCGCGACCGTGACGCTGCCCAAGGGCGGGTACATCCGCGCCGAAGCCCCGGAGGGCGGGCTGCACGGCGCGCATATCTATTTCGACGTGGTATCGGTCGGCGCGACGATGAACATCATGCTCGCGGCGGTGCTCGCCAAGGGCCAGACCATTATGGAAAACTGCGCTAAGGAGCCGCATATCGTCGATCTGGCGAATTTCCTCAATGCCATGGGCGCAAATGTCAAGGGCGCGGGCACGGATGTCATCAAGATCCGCGGCGTTGAGCGTTTGCACGGCGGCAGCTATTCCATCATTCCCGACCAGATCGAGGCCGGTACGTTTATGGCGGCGGTTGCGGCCTGCGGCGGCTCGGTGCTGGTTAAAAACGTCATCCCCAAGCATCTGGAGTGCATCACGGCCAAGCTCAAGGAGATGGGCGTCGAGGTCACCGAGTTTGACGATGCGGTGCTCGTGCGCCGTGAGGGACGGCTGACCAAAACCAATGTCAAAACCATGCCCTATCCGGGCTTCCCGACCGATATGCAGCCGCAGATGACGACCGCGCTATGCCTTGCCGAAGGCACAAGCATCGTCACCGAGGGCGTGTGGGACAGCCGTTACCGCTACACCGAGGAGCTGGCGCGCATGGGCGCGAACATCCATGTCGACGGCAAGATCGCGGTGATCGAAGGCGTAGAGGAATTTAAGGGCGCACCGGTGCGCGCGCACGACCTGCGCGCGGGCGCGGCGATGGTCATTGCGGGCCTGGCGGCCAAGGGCGTGACTCAGGTCGAGCAGGTGCAGAACATCGAGCGCGGCTATGAAACGCTGGTGGAGAAGTTTGTGGCGCTGGGCGCGGATATGTACCGCTCCGAGATCCCGGACTCCATGGGCATGGCCGAGCGCGCATAAAAACAAGGATACCGTCACAGCGGAGGGGGCAACCTCTCCGCTGTTTTGGAAAGTAAAGGAGTTTGGAGTTTGGCCGAGCGGTTTTATTACAGCATTGCAAGCGGGTCGACGGGCAACTGCGGCCTGTACATAGCGGATGGGACGGCGATCCTGATTGACCTTGGCGTATCGTTCCGTAAAATCACGACCGCGCTGGGCGCGGTCGGGCTGGGGGGGGGCGATATCGCCGCCGTGTTGTTGACGCACGAGCATATCGACCACGTCAAGGGGCTACCGATGTGGCTGAAAAAGGCCAAAGCGCCCGTGTTTGCCTCGCGCGGTACGGCGGAGGCGCTCGCGGATAAAGACCCCTCCTGCGCCGACCGCCTGAACGAATTTGACAGCGGCGAGGCGTTCTGGGTGCGCGACGTGGATATCGCATCGTTCGCCACCCCGCATGACGCGGCCGACAGCGTGGGCTATGTGTTCGATGATCGGGGCAGTCGGTTCGGCTTTGCAACCGACCTCGGTTTTGTCCCGCGCGAGGCGGCGGCGCTGCTGCGCGGCTGCGAGACCGTTGTGCTGGAAAGCAACCACGACCCGCACATGTTGCAGGCCGGGCCGTACCCGTATGCGCTCAAAATGCGCGTGGCTGGGCCATCCGGCCACCTGTCTAACCCGGATTGTGCGGTGTTCGCAGCCGATCTGGTGCGGCACGGCGCGCGCAATCTGGTGCTGGCCCACCTGAGTGAAAAGAACAATATGCCGGCGCTGGCACTCCAGCAGACGGTGGGCGCACTGCGCGGCCTGCCGGACTGCGCGGTGCAGGTTGCGCCGCGCGACCGGATGGAGGCGCCGCTGCGTCTCGGGGAGGAAGCGTTATGCTCGCTGTCCGGCTGATCTGCGTCGGCAAGCTCGGCGAAAAATTCTGGGCTGAGGCTGTGCGCGAATATGAAAAGCGCCTTGGCGCATATTGTAAATTAGAGATCATCGAACTGCCCGAGCAGCGTCTTCCACAGACGCCGTCGGATGGCGAGATCGCACAGGCGCTGGACAAGGAAGCGGCGCTGATCGAAGCGAAAATCCCGCAGGGCGCGGCAGTGGTCGCGCTGTGCGTGGAGGGCAAAGAGATGTCCTCCGAACAGCTGGCCGATTACCTCGGCCGGCTGACCGTCGGCGGCACTAGCCGCGTGTGTCTGGTTATCGGCGGGTCGTGCGGCCTGTCGGACAAGGTAAAAAACCGTGCGGCGCTGCGGCTTTCCATGTCACCGATGACCTTTCCGCACCACCTCGCACGCGTGATGGTGCTCGAGCAGCTATATCGCGCGCTCAACATCGCCGCGGGCGGTAAATACCACAAATGAGCGTGGGACAGGATTGCAAGACGCGCTATCCGCTGCTGCTGGCGCACGGTCTGGGCGTGACCGAGCATGGCGGGCTGTATGTGCCGTGGGGGCGCATTCCGGACGTGCTGCGCGCGCAGGGGGCGCAGGTGTTTTTCGGCGGGCAGGACGCGTGGGGCAGCATTGAGGACGGCGCGGCGCGGCTGGCCAATGCAGTGCAGCGCATCCGGCGTGAAACCGGCAGCGCGCGCGTCAACATCATCGCCCATTCCAAGGGCGGGCTGGAAGCGCGCCACCTGATCTCAGGGATGGGGTATGGCCGGTATGTGGCTTCGCTGACCATGCTTGCCACGCCCAACCGCGGTTCCTGTGTGGCCCAGTGGCTGCTGCGCGTGCAGCCGGGCATTACAGTCTGGGCGCAAGGTAACGACGCATGGTGGCGGCGGCACGGTGACACTGCCCCCATGACGCTGCGCGCGGGCAGGCAACTGACCCCGGCCTATCTGGAGGGCTTCAACCGCACCCATCCGGATGCCAACTGCGTTTACTACCAAAGCTGGGGCGCGTTGCTGGGCAAGAGTGTGGATACCGGCATGCGGCTGACGCACGGCCTGTTTTATCCTGCCCATGGCAGCAGCGACGGGCTGGTCACACCCGCGTCTGCACGCTGGGGACGCTACCGCGGTACACTGCAAAACGTCAGCCACCAGCAGCTGGTCGACGCGACCGGGAAGGATTGCGGCGCGTTTGACGTGTGCGCGTTCTATGTCCGGTTGGTAGGCGAGCTGGCGGAAATGGGATTTTGAGGCGGCAGGTGCGCCGCACGGCGCGAATCTTTTGGAAAAAAAGATTTACATTGCCCGTATCATTCGGTAAAATATAAGGTAAGAGAAAATAGCATCAGGAGGAGCATCCTTATGATTATCACGATAACGCTCAATGCTGCGCTCGACCGCACGCAGCACATTGAGCATCCGCTGGTGGTCGGCAAGCTCAACCGCGCGGTATCCAGCCATCTGGAACCGGGCGGCAAGGGCATCAACGTGTCCCGTGCGATCAAGGCGCTGGGCGGTACGAGCGTTGCAACCGGCTTTACCGCAGGCACCAACGGCCGTATGCTCAAGGATATGTTGACCTCTGCGGATATCCACCATGATTTTGTCGATGTGGCAGGCCAGATGCGCGTGAACACGCAGATTATCGATGCGCAGGGCGGGCATACCGAGGTCAATGAGCCGGGCAGCAAGATCGAGGACGCGGATTTCCTGCGCCTGCTCGACCGCATGGAAGGCTATCTGGACGAGGGGAATGTTTTTGTGCTGGCAGGCTCGACCCCGCCGGAGTTCCCGCTGAAAAACTACCGGAAGCTGTGTAAGACGATCAAAAAGCGCGGCTGCAAGCTGATTATTGACGCGCAGGGCGACCTGCTGCTCGAGGCATTGCAGTGTGAGCCGGATTTCGTCAAGCCCAACATTTTCGAGCTGGCTGAGGCCGTGGGCGACAAGCCCTCTGCCGATCCCGAGGTGGTTGTGGTGTCCGCCCGCAAGATGCTCGATATGGGCGCGCGTGCGGTGTGTGTTTCCATGAGCCAGGAGGGCGCGGTGTTGGTATCCAAGGATGAGTCCGAGGCGCTCTATGTCAACACCAACCCCAAGATCTACGACGAAGGTTCGGTCGGTACGGGCGACGCAATGGTCGGCGCAATTGCCAACGCGATGCACAACAACCTCAAGTTCGAGGAGATGGCGCGCCTTGCGGTCTCGACCGCGCGCGCAAGCTGTCGCCTTGCAGGCACCGAGATGGCGTCGCTGAAAAAGGTTTATGAGGTTTATGAGACCACGCAGGTCTACATACTTTAAATAACGCGCAAGCGAAGCCGGGTGGTTATCCGCCCGGCTTTTTCCTGCTTTTACGATTTGGTAGGCATGCGGTGGGAAAACAGGTTGACGCTTTTTTCCAATGGGTCTATAATAAGTGGAAAGATGTTTTATCGTAAGGGCAGCGCAAAAGGCGTATGTCCTGTTTGCCGTATCCGATTACCCTGCGTTGCTACCCTGATGGTGGGTTTAGGCCATCAGGGCGTTCTACTATGTTTATCGGCAATATTTTGCCAAGTAGGGAGAGTTAACCTATGAAAATGCTGCGTTGCGCGATAGTGGCTCTTTTGCTAGTGGGTCTGATGGCCGCTGGCATCCCGGTTCAGGCATTTGCTACTGGGCGGAAAGTGGTCCGGGTGGGTTTTCCTATCCAGCAGAACAACTCTTTTGTAGATGAAAATGGCAATTATGCCGGCTATCTGGTCGATTATCTCAATCAGCTAAGCATGTATACCGGCTGGGAGTATGAGTATGTGCAGGTGGAGGGCGACCTCAATACCCAGTTGTCGACGCTGCTGGATATGTTGCAGACGGGTGAGATTGATATGCTGGGCACCATGAATCGCAATAGCGAATTGGAGCAGTTATTCCTCTATCCCAGCTACAATTATGGAACGGCGTATACAACCCTGACTGTCCGCGACGATGCACAGGAATGGGTCGAGGATGACTATGAACACTGGAATGGTATTACCGTTGCAACATATCCAAAACTTGAGGGACGGATGGAGCTGTTGGAGCAATACGCAGCGGTCAATGGTTTTACATATGAGACTGTGGAGTGCGAAACGCAGGAAGAGACCTTGCGTGCGGTGCGTGAGGGCAGGGCTGACGCTACCATTCAGGTGGATGTGTCCATGGCAGATGGCTTCCGTGGAATCGCCCGTTTTGCGCCTAACCCATATTACTTTGCGCTCTATAAAGGCAACACACGTCTGCTGCAAGAACTGAATGTGGCGCTAAGCACGATGAACCGGACGTATCCACATTTGCAGACGGAGCTATATAACCGTTATTTTGCATTCAAAAACCAATTTTTCCTCTCAGAGGATAATGAGGCACTGATTCGGTCGTTGGGTACGGTGCGGGTAATGTTTTATGATGGAAACGCCCCGTTCCAATATATGAAGGACGGCCAGATCAGCGGCATTGCGGCAGATTACATGAAGCGTTTTTCCGAGGCTACCGGGTTGCAATATGAAGCGGTGGTGGCGGAGTCCTTTGAGGATGGGGTTGAACTGATTGATAAGGGCGAGGTGGATATCGTAGCCTGCATCGCGACAAATTCGCAGGTCGTATCAGAAAAGGGGCTTCGCCTGTCCTTACCCTATTTCACCAGTAACAGAGTAGTGGTATCTGCGGCGTCTACCGATCAGCAAGGCGACACCGATGAACTGGGTTTCCTCATGAATACGGAAGCGGCCTTGAATCAACTGTGCGCCGGAGACCCGGCGGTATATTGGATGGACTCCTTTTCTGTCAATTACTATCTGCGTAAGCAGGCAATTTACCACGATATTAAGGTGGATTGGGGCAATACGAAGCAATGCACCTACTCGGTAGGTGTGACGGATAGGATGCCGGAGGAATTGCTAACTATCCTGAACCACTATGCCAGCTCGCTGGATGATACGGCCAAGCAGAATATGCTTAACCAGAGTTCGGCAGATGCGGTGGAATACACCCTCACCGAACTGCTGTACATCTATCGGCACTGGATTTTGAGCGCGGTGGTTGTCCTGTGCTTGCTGATCTGTATCTATGTGCTCTACTTCCGTGGCAAGCGGGCGCACCAGCAGATGGAGGCCAGCGTATATAAACTCAATCAGCTTTGTCGGTACGATGAACTCACTGGGGCGAATAACGGTGCCTACTTCCGTAAGCTGCTTGAGCAGGCTTGTCAGGAAAAATGTCCGCTGGCGCTGGCGGCGCTGAATGTCCGCAATTTCAAATACATCAATGAGACGTTCGGCCTGATTGCGGCAGACCGTGTCCTGTGTCAGATTAAGCTGGTGCTGGACGACAGTGTCCATACCGGCGAATTTTTCTGCAGGGAATCGGCGGACGTATTCTATATTGCGCTGCAAGAAAATACCCCGGAGGCGTTTGCCGCCCGGATACATAGGATTTGCACCTGCATCCGCCAAGAAGTGCGACAGGTATTGCAGGATTATCCGCTTGCGCTTTACAGCGGCGGTGTGCTGACGGCGCAGTCGCCGGAGCCGTATTCGGCCACGAACCTGAGCTATATGATGGCGGCGTTGGCACAGGCCAAAAAGGAAAACCGGCAGGATATCTGCATTTATGATGAAAAGCTGCATCAGGCGGAGCAGCTGCGGCACTATGTGGAAAGCCATATGCATACGGCGCTGGCGGCTGAGGAATTCCAGCTCTACCTGCAACCTAAGATGGATCTGAGCGAGGGGTGCCTGTACGGGGCGGAGGCTTTGGTGCGGTGGCAGCCGAAGGATCGGGATATGATCTTCCCGGATCAGTTTATCCCCTTGTTTGAGGAAAACGGTTTTTGCGTACAGTTGGATCTGTACATGGTAGAGCAGGCCTGCAAGCAGTTGCGTATTTGGATAGATCAGGGGATGACCCCGATTTCTATTTCTGTCAACCAGACCAAGCTGCTGTTTGGTCGGGAGGATTATGTGGACAGCTTGCTGGCGATCACCAGAAAATATCAGGTGCCGCCAAAGTATATCACCTTGGAGATCTTAGAGGGGTTGGCGCTGGACAGCATAGAAAAGCTCAACAGCGTGATTGAGCGGCTCAATGCTGCGGGCTTCCGGGTGTCTATGGACGATTTCGGCAGCGGTTATTCTTCGCTCAATACGTTGGGCAAGATCAAAATCGACGAGCTCAAGTTGGACCGCCTGTTCCTGTATGACGTAGCAAAGGATACGCACGGCACCCAACGCAAGGTACTCGCCAGCATTTTGGCATTGGCGAAAGAATTGAACATCCGCACCGTAGCAGAAGGGGTGGAGACACAGGAAAACGAACAGATGATGATTGAACTGGACTGTGATTACGGCCAAGGGTACTATTACAGTAAGCCCATCCCGGCCGACAGGTTTTTGGATGAATTCCTGCTCCCATTCACGCAGCGTACGGAACAATCCTGAAAACGAAGGTAGAAGATCATGGCAATGGCAAGTCTTTATCTAACCGCGGCGGTTCTGCTGCAGATAGAATGCACCGTACGGTTCTTTTTCAGGAATGCCAGACGGGTGGGCATCACGGCCTTGCGGTTGGCAGCCTATGTGTTGCTTTCATTGCTGCCGCTGGCAGCCTTTCAAGTGGAACAGTATTTCCTGCCGGCTTTTTATCTGTTATATCTGCTGCGCTGCTTATTGCAGGAAAAGGTGATCCCGTTGTCCAAAGGGCTTGTGGACCGGGATATACGCGCCCGGTTTGTTGTGTTTTGCAGCATACACCTGAGTATACTGGGGCTGCTGGCATTGCTGACGAAGCTGAGTTTGGGGCAGGTTCTGAAAGGGCCACAATGGGTGTTGTTGGGAGCGATCATTGCATTGGTTGCTTTTATACTGCTGAACCTGTACCCCGTCTTTAACGGCGAAAAAACGGGTATTGCTCTGCGGGAAGGGCAAAAAAAAGAGTTTCAATACCTTTATTACTTTCTCGATCTCGGTGTTTGCTATATTTTTGAGCAAAGCCTGCTTTGCCTGTACGCGCAGGAACAAAACTTGCATCTGGCATTTTTCCTGTGCGGCAATGTGATATCGGCGGTGCTGCTTGTCGGTTATTTTCAAGTGCTCTACCGGATACGGGGCATAGCGGGAAAGGAACGCTCCAATCAGGCGTTGGAGCACTCTCTCCAGCAGGGGGATCAGCAAATCCGGAATCTGCTGGCTAGTATCCATTTTGACGAGTTGACCGGTGTCCGCTCCCGCCTTTTCCTCATTCAGGAGTCCACGCGGCTGCTGGATAGCGAAATCCCGTTTGCGTTGGTGTATATTGATCTGAACGGGCTGAAGAAGATCAACGATACCTACGGGCACTTGGCAGGCGACCAGTATTTGCGGGACTTTGCGGAAATGGTGCAGGAGCAGGTCCGCAAGGAGGATACGGTTGCCCGCTTTGGGGGCGATGAGTTTGTTCTGCTGCTCCTTTGGTGCAGCAGGGAGAAGGCGGAAAAGCGTATCGAGGTTATTCAAGACCGTGTGCAGAATGTGCTGAAACGGTTCTATTTTGCCGCCGGCTGTGCGGATACAACAGAAACAAAACAACTGAATGAGTTGATTGCGCTGGCAGATCAACGGATGTACCAGCAAAAAGAGGAAGGGAGGGCGCAGAGACGTGCTTAACCTGACCCGGTATGCGGCTCTTTTGGCTTATGGCGGTTCGCATATTTACTATAATTATTGTATTATCTGCATGTTGTACTGCGTGCTCCAGCGCTCTGTGAAGCCAAAAACGGTATGGCGGGACGCGATCTGCCTGTTTGGCATCAATACGGTTTATTTTGGCGTGTGCAGTGCGCTGGGGTTTGGACTGCTGAAAAACTTTAGCCTGTTTTGGCTGGTGTTTTATTTGCAGGAACGGTTCCTGTTCCATGTTCCTAAAAACGCTGCGCGGTTTTTTACACTATATGTGACGTTGTGCACGCTCAGCAATATTCTGTTTTACTACGGCATTGCCGCTGTCCTGATGCATGAGCCGCTGTCCTATTTTGAAAATGTGTTCCATCCGTTGGACTTTCGCAAGATCTATGCGCTGTCGGTCAGTTACATGTCCACTACATTTGCGCTCAGGTACTGCCCCAAAGAAAAGAATGCAGCTCCGTTGCGGCATTTGATTTCTTCCATGAATCAGATGGGCTTCATGCTGGTGTCAATGGGGGTGCTGTTTGCCTACCTATTGTTCCAGGGGATTATGTACGGAAGTTTGCATAGTGGACTTCTGGAAAAGATATGGAGCCTGAGCGGTTGCATTTACATATCCGCGGGCTTTCGGATCACCCTGCGCTATGCGATCAAGCTGAGTTACCTTTATCATCTGGACGAAAAAAATATGCAGCTGCAACAGGCGCTGGATCGGCAAAAAAGGGATGTTTCCGACCTGATTGACGTGGCGGATATGGATACCCTGACCAAAATACGCAACCATGCCGCGGGAATGAAGGAGATACAAAACGGGATTGCGCAGAAGCAGCCTTTTGTGCTGTGCCTGATTGATCTGGACGGCCTGAAATACACGAATGATTTTATCGGGCATGATGCGGGCGACCGGTATCTTCTCAAAGTGGTCGAAGCGATTGAACAGCACTGCCGTCAGGATCGCGACCTGTTGTGGCGCCATGGCGGTGATGAATTCATGTTGGCTTACGCAGGGGTTTCGGTGATCGAAGCGTATGGCCGGATGGAGTGCATTGCCGAGCGGGTCGCTCAGGCGGGAGCCGAGCAGGGGATACCGATGCAAATCAGCTTTGGCGTGGAAGGCTGGGATGGAAGCTGCGATTTTGATACCCTTTTTGCCAAAGTGGATGAGCAGATGTATCGGATGAAGCATAAACACAAGCAGCACAGTCCGCAGCTGGTACGCGAGTAGCGGTATAGCTTACAAAACCGTAAGATCAAATAAGATTGGCATATGAAAAAGCTGCTGAGGACTTCCCAAACGGAAGCCCTGAGCAGCTTTTCTGTTATCTTCAAAAATGTAATTCTGCGGTGCAACGAGATCTATCCATCGGCAAAGCTATTGTTTGGCATGACTACCACAATCCGCAGTCTATTTTGCTTTGCAGTTCCAAAACCTTTTTCTCAATACGGTAGATCACTTCTAAAAAGCTGTCATCATCCTTACCGGTTGGATCATCCAATCCCCAGTCCTCCCGGTATTGGCAGGGCAACGATGGACAGGATACATTGCACCCCATGGTTATCACAATGTCAACCGGGGGAATCTCAGATAACAGTTTACTGTACTGTCTCTGTTCCATATCCACATGGTAGAGCTGTTTCATCAGCCGGACTGCGTCCTGATTGATCTGCGGCTTGGTCTCCGTCCCTGCGGAATAGCTGTCAAACGAATCGGCGGCCAGCAGGTGCCCAAGCGCTTCGGCTATCTGACTGCGGCAGGAATTGTGGACACACACGAAAGCTACTTTTGGCTTTTGATACATGGCTTACCCCCGCACTTTCTCAATCAGCGCCTTGACCTCGTCCTTTTTCAAAACCTTGCCATAGGACACGACCTTACCATCCACCACCAGCGCCGGGGTCGTCATCACCCCATAAGCGGCGATCTGCGCGAAATCTGTCACATGGTCAATCGTGGTTTCCATACCCAGTTCTGCCAGCGCCTCATGGGTGGCCTGCTCCAGAGCGTTGCATTTGGCGCAGCCGGAGCCAAGCACTTTGACGCCGCTGGCGGTCTTGTCAGCCTCCGCCCGAGCCATCGCCTCGGGGGTGCAGCTGCTGCCGCAGCAAGCCTTTTCTTCTTTCTTGTTTCTGCTAAAAAGTCCCATGGTTTATCCCTCCTAAATTAAATGAACATGAATTGGAATATATTGAACAAGTACCCCACCAGAATGATGCCGACTGTGCATACACCGATAAATACCGCCAGCAGCTTCGGTTTGACAGCCTTGCGCAGCATGATCATGGACGGCAAGCTCAGGGTGGTAACGGCCATCATAAAGGCGAGAATCGTGCCAAGCTGTGCGCCCTTTGCAAGCAGGGCTTCCGCCACCGGGATGGTACCGAAGATGTCTGCATACATGGGAACGCCAACCAGCGTGGCCAAGATCACCCCAAAGGGATTGTTACTGCCCAAAACCGCTTCAATCCAGCTTTCCGGTATCCAGTTGTGGATTACCGCACCGATTCCCACACCCACTAAAATATAGGGGAACACCTTTTTGAAGGTGGAGGCAACCTGCTCTTTTGCATACTTCAAACGCTCCACTTTGGTCAGGGTGGGAGATTCAATATCTACGCTTCCGGCGGAAAGGACAAAGCTCTCCACATGCTTTTCCATGTGCAGCTTTTCGATGATGGTGCCGCCCACAACAGCGATCACCAATCCGATCAACACATAGATTACCGCGACCTTCGCCCCAAAGATGCTCATGAGCAGTATCAGGCTGCCCAAATCCACCATCGGCGAGGAGATCAAAAAAGAGAACGTCACACCCAAGGGAAGTCCTGCACTGGTAAAACCAATAAACAGCGGGATAGAGGAACAGGAACAGAACGGCGTCACGGTTCCCAGCAGGGCCGAAACGATGTTTGCGCCGATTCCATGAAAGTGGCCTACAATTTTCTTGCTGCGCTCTGGAGGGAAGTAGCTTTGAATATAGGAAATGACGAAAATCAGGAAACACAGAAGAATCGTAATCTTGATTACATCATAAAGGAAAAACTGAACGCTGCCGCCAAGCCGCCCGCCTATGTCCAGTCCTAACAGCGACAGGCCGTTGCCAATTAGCCCATTTAACCACTTCATCCCTAAAATCTGATCCTGAAAGAATTGCCATACGCCCATGACAAAAACCTCGCTTTGCATAATGTAGACAACATATCAAAAAAATTTGATGTTTTAGACCAAGATAAACGCCATCGACATAGGATGGCGTTTATCTGCCGCAGGAAGGGCAGGTATCGTTTTGTTCTGTATCGGGGGTGAGGATGGCTTGCAACCGCTCCAGCGCCCATGCCCCGCCAGATGCGCTCAAGCGGTAATGTGTCCATTTGCCTTCCTGCCGACTGGTTACAATACCGGAATCACACAGGATCTTCATATGGTAGGACAGCCCGGATTGCGTTAGATCCATCGGCTCCTGCAAGACGCAGGCGCATTTCTCGCCGCTGCGTAATTGCTCCAAAATGGCGAGGCGCTTCGGGTCACATAGCGCCTTGAATATCTTGGCATCCTCCTGATGGTTTCCCATGTGCTCACCTCACATCAAAAATATTTGATATGATATAGTATATGCAGCGGAAGCTGGTTTGTCAATAGCTACGCAAAACTTTAATCAGCTATTTGAGCTAAGAATACCCGCAAGCCATGATGACTTGCGGGTATCTTCATGATCTTATGGCGCGGAGCCGTTCCGATGCGGCTTTTTGCTACCAAATTGACGTGGGATTAAGCCCTGCTCCACTGGGTGCCCTGACGGGTGTCCTTGATTGTCACGCCCATCGCGGCCAGCTCGTCGCGGATGCGGTCGGCTTCCGCAAAGTTCTTCTCCTTTTTGGCCGCCGCACGCTGCGCAATCAGCGCCTCGATCTTTTCCGCGTCCGGATCGACTGCGTCATCGCGCTGCTGTACAAGGTTCAAAACGCCGGTCAGCTCCATGAACAGGTCGTGCGCCGCGGTCAGGAATGCCTTTGTCGCATCCTGATGCGCGCCCATATAGGCGTTGATCTCGCGCGTCAGCTCAAAGATGGCGGAAAGTGCGTCCGCGGTGTTGAGGTCGTCGTCCATTGCATCGATGAATTTCTGCTTGTAACCTTGCAGCGCTTCCATCTTGGCAGATTCCTCCGCGGTCATCGCGTCGCCCTCGGCTTTGCCGATGCGGAATTCCATGTTGTTTCGCGCTTCGTAAAGGCGCGCCAAAGACGCCTTGTTCATCTCGAGCGACTCGGCCGAGTAGTTAAGCGGCGTGCGGTAGTGCGCGGACAGCATGAACATGCGGATGGTTTCATAGCCGAACTGCTTGGCCGCGTCGCGCACCATAAAGAAATTGCCCTTGGATTTGCTCATCTTCTCGTTGTCGATGGTCAAAAAGCCGTTATGCAGCCAGTAATGCGCAA
>OEQS01000086.1_pt1 | contig 14044 bp, 10 predicted proteins | sample 1539731 | NCBI WGS metagenome assembly OEQS01 (sample SAMEA3891890, study PRJEB23780) | metagenome | biome: terrestrial biome; feature: animal house; material: Caecal content | place: Italy | collected 2015-05-05 | reverse complement strand
CGACGACGCTGCTGGCTTGGCAATTTCGGAAAAGATGCGTGCTCAGATTACCGGTCTGGAAACCGCACAGAAGAATGCGAAGGACGGTATCTCTCTGGTACAGACCGCTGAAGGTGCACTGACCGAAGTACATGATATGCTCAACCGTATGGTAGAGCTGGCTGACCAGTCTGCAAACGGCACCTACGACGCAACCGACCGTCAGCAGCTGCAGAAGGAAATCACTCAGCTGCAGAGCGAAATCGACCGTATCGCTGATTCCTCGAACTTTAACGGCATTAAGCTGCTCGACGGCTCTCTGGAATCCGGTGGCGGCAAGTCTGTAGAAGTGTTCGGCGTATCTACGAGCACAACCGTCGGCACTGCAAGTTCTTCTGTGACCGCTTCTGGTGCTTTTACCGAAACTCAGGCAAACGCTATGAAGAATGGCGACAAGGTAACCATCTCCATGGCGGACGATAAGGGCAATAACTACAGCATTACGTTGACCATGAAGAACAATGCTCTGGTTGATGAATCGACCGGCAAGAGCTACTCGCTGACGACCAATTCGACTGGCGGCAATGCTACCACGGCTACAGAATTGGGCAGCATCATCGAGTCCGCGTTCGACAACGCAACTGGCGGCATATTCGACGTTACTTATAACGCAGGTGTTCTGACTGCGAAGAGTACCGAAAAGGGCGCAGGCGCTCCGACCATCGTTGCAATCGGTGGTACCCAGTACACGGCCGCAACCAATACGACTACCACTCTGAACTATGGTCAGACCACTGCTACTAAGGGCACTGCAGACAAAATTTCGATTAAGGACACCGATGCGAAGAAGCTCACTGCTGCCAGCAACACTACCGATGCACAAAAGGCAATCTTCACCATCAATGGTCAGAAGTTTGTACTGGCTTCTTCCGATTCTGATCTTGCGGCAGTCAAGGAACTGGTAGATGATGACGTAACCGTTGTTGTCGGCGCTAATATCGGTGCTGCTGCAGGTCAGCTGTCGCAGGCAACTGGTTTGGATATTACTGCTAATGGTAATAATATTGAAATCAGCACTGGCAGCGGCAGCGCGCTCAAGCTGCAGATCGGCGATACTTCGGACAGCTACAACCGTCTGGAAGTTGCTATCAAGGATATGCACGCTTCTTCGCTGGGCATCAGTGGCATCAATATTGCAACGCAGGACGGCGCTTCTGCTGCAGTTGATCTGATCAAGAATGCGATCAACAAGGTATCCGACGTACGCGGTACCCTCGGTGCTACCCAGAACCGTCTGGATCACACCATCAACAACCTGTCTGTCATGACCGAGAACATTCAGGATGCTGAGTCCACCATCCGCGACACCGACGTTGCAGACGAGATGATGGCTTACACCAAGAACAACATTCTGGTTCAGTCCGCGCAGGCAATGCTGGCGCAGGCCAATCAGGTTCCGCAGGGCGTTCTGCAGCTCCTGCAGTAAGATTGTTCTTTGCTCAAAAAACCTGCATAAGAAAACCAATGAAGGCGGAGCGGCTTTGTCCGCTCCGCCTTTTGTTTGGGTATATTGGAAATTGCTTTTCAAGGAGAAACTGTTTCCAATACATCCAAAATGGTGAAAGGAACGGTAAAATATGAAAGAACAAACTAAACCAATGCTTTCTATCGGCATGATAGTAAAAAATGAGCAGGATAAACTGGAAAAATGCTTAAAAGCTTTGCAGCCACTTCGGGAGGCCGTTTCTTGTGAGTTGGTAATTGCAGATACCGGATCGACTGACAATACCCGCACAATTGCGGAAAAGTACGCTGATTTAGTTTTCGATTTTCCTTGGATCAATGATTTCTCTGCTGCGCGAAACGCAGTGATGGATCGATGTAACGGCGTATGGTATTTAACTGTGGATGCAGATGAGTACCTTGCACCCGATGTTTCGGAGTTGGCTGAATTCCTGAATGGTGAAAATGCAGAAAAGGCGGATGTTGGATATGTAATTCAGCGGAATTATAATACCACGCAAATGCTTCCGGGGGATTGTAATGATTTTTTTGCATGTCGGATGGTACGCATGCAGTCTGGAATACGCTATATGGGCACCATTCACGAATCCTTGCACGCGCCCAGCGGAAAGGTAGCTCGTTTTTTTTCAAAAACTATCCTGCATCACGATGGTTACGCTTGGAAAACAGAAGCTGATGCGCAGGCAAAAATGCAGAGAAATTTGGAACTGCTCGAAAAAGCTCTGGAGCAGCACCCAAACAATGCTCGCCTTTTGACGCAGTGTATTGAATCGTCCAACTTCCAGACGGATAAGCGCAATTTTTATGCACATCGGGCCATGGATGTGTTAACAAACGGGAAGATCGAAGATCCTTTATTTGCGGCACCTCTGGCACGAAATGTATGCATCGTTGCAGCCGAAGAAAAGCTGGCGGAAACCGCCAAATGGATCGCCTGGGCGCAAGAGCACTTTCCCAATTCAGCTTTTATTCTCGTAGATGTTGCCTTCTGTGCGACTTTGCATGCACATCACAATCAAAATTATGAGAATGTGATTCAGACCGGAGAACAATACAAAGCCGAATGGCGTAAATTTTCTGATGATCCTATATTGCAGGCACAGACACTTTGTGTTTCCCCCCTGCAGCGGATCAAGACCAGCGACCAGCAGATTTTGGATTTAATGTTGTCCGAAGCCTATGTCAGAACCGGTCATCCAGAAAAGTCCTGGGAACTGCTCCAAGGCTGGGATTTTTCGCCCGCAGCTCCAGAAATTCTGGCCGACTGGGTGCGTGTTATGACTTTAATGGAGCATATCCCTGGCGCTGAGGAAGAAGTGTTGCGTGTATTCAAAGCAACCGATTCAGAAGATGCCGAATCCAATATGCGTCATACCTATGTCAATGCTCTTTTGAACCTGTTCTGGAATGAACAAGACGGGACGGGGGTGTTTCGCCGCCTGCCTGATTCTCTGGGAATATGTGCGACATTTTTATCGGAAACGGATGCTTCAGTACGTGCCGCACTACTGGAATCGGTCACCAACTGGGACGAATATCCTATACCATTAGCACAAGCTGCTATTCGTGCTTGCATATCTCTTCCTGACCATTTTTATCAGCGTTCAGGAGAAAAGCTGCGCGAAACTCTTGTTCTGTTGCTTCAGCAGGATACTAAAAACTTTGCAAACCATGCTATTTGGCTTACTCGAGAAGCGTGGTGCGGGACATTGTCCAAAGTTTGGTTTGCCTTTGAAGCAGTTTCGTTGGCGTTGCAGGGACTCGAAATTGAAGAGATAACTTTATATAAAACTCTTATTGCATCTTTCCGACAGATTGCAGACAGTTTTCTTCAGCGATGGTATCATCCTGATCTGCTTCGGGACGAAACCAATCTGCATCTTTTGCCCAATCTACATCGTTTTTCTTGGTATTTCCTGCGGTCACAGAAACGACTAGATAAAGGCGATGTTGCTGGCTGTGTGTTTGATTTGCGTATGGGGCTGGAGCATGCGCCCCAAATGAAAAATATGATTGCTTTTCTATTGGACTGTGTTGAAAAGGGAGATTACCCAGCTGCTATTGCGGCGGCATCGCCCGAACTACTGGAGCTGGCCGAAAAGGTTAAAGCTATCTTGTCTGCCTATGCACCTGATGATCCAATGGTTCAATCTATTAAAGAAAGTGATGCCTATCATAAAGTCGCTTTTTTGATTGAGGATTCGGGAGCACAATGGCTTGTGTGAGGGATAAAGAGATGAAAGTTGTTATTTTAGCCGGCGGCCTTGGCACGCGCATCAGCGAAGAAAGCCATTTAAAGCCTAAGCCTATGATAACCATTGGTGAGCAACCTATTCTTTGGCACATCATGAAGTATTATTCCAGCTTTGGTTTTCAGGATTTTGTGATCTGCTGCGGCTACAAAAGCCACTGTATTAAAGAATATTTTGCCGATTATTATCTTTATCGTTCGGATGTCACTTTCGATTTTTCGGCTGAGAACCGCATGACTGTACATAGCAATGTGGCTGAGCCTTGGCGGGTCACGCTGGTGGATACCGGGCTGTATGCCCAGACCGGTGCACGCGTCAAACGGGTTCAGAAATACATCGGTGGCGAGTCTTTTATGTTGACCTATGGTGATGGCGTGAGTAATGTTGATCTGAACGCTTTACTCAAACAGCACCAAGAAAGTGGTAAAACGGTCACATTGACCGGTATCCAACCGGGCGGCCGGTTTGGTGTGCTGGATCTCGCAGAAAACGGTGTAGAAATCATTGGTTTTCGGGAAAAGGCCAAGGAGGATGGTGGTTGGATTAACGGTGGTTTCATGATCATGCAGCCAGAAGTGTTTGACTATTTGGAGAATCGGGACGATTGCGTTTTGGAACGTACCCCTATGGAGAGATTGGCTGCGGATGGAAAGCTGGGCATGTATCGACATGATGGATTTTGGCAGTGTATGGATACCCAACGAGACCGCAGTGCTTTGGAATATTTGTGGGGAAATCAAATAGCACCATGGAAGAGGTGGGAAGACGTATGATTTCTGTAATTATGCTAACTTATAACCGGGAAGCTCTGGTCGGTCGGGCAATCGAAAGCATTTTGGGCCAGACCTATCCGGATTTTGAGTTTCTAATTATTGACAATGGATCGACTGACCAAAGCGGTGCTATTGCAGATCGCTATGCGGCACAGGATAACCGCATCCACGTGATTCATCGGGAACGAGGCAACATTGGTTCTGGACGCAACACAGGATTGGATGCCGCGCAAGGGGAATATATTACCTTTATCGATGACGATGACTGGGCTGAGCCTGATTTTTTGGAATTCTTACATCATCTTATCACCGAAACTGGTTCGGATGTGGCTATTTGCGGTGCTACTGATAAAAGTTTTGATGAAAAATACGTGATGACCGCCGAAGAGGCTCTCATTACGTTGATGTGGCGTAAAAAATACAATATGGCTTTTCCAACCAAACTATTCCGTCGGGAAATGATTGAGAATTTACGTTTTCCGGAAGATGGAAGCTATGACGATATTGCATTGATGTATAAACTGCTGGCTGGTGCCAAAAAGGTGGCTTATCATGGTCTGCCCAAGTACACATTTTATCGGCATCCGGGCAATAACTCGGCCTGGACAACGAATCATAAGCTACTTAATCCAGCGACTCTGGACGAATATCTGCATGCTTATCGACATCGTACAGTATGGCTTAGTGAGAAATTTCCGGCCAGCGCCCCGGCATTTCAGTATTTTGAGTGGTCTTTTATGATCTCTATGGTGGAGAAAATTGAACGCTTAGGGCTCACTGATTGCCAGAAACAAAAAGAGGCTATGGTCGGGCAGCTGTATACCCATGCGAAGGAGTTTTTGCAGGCTCCGGAATGCCTGCCGTTTGAAAAAGAGTGGATGAAAAAGTATATTTTGATATAGGAGGATAAAAATGCAATCATTTCAACAGGAAATTGAAAAAATTTGGGAACGGCGTTGGGAAAGTGCCCCATATCAAACCTTATTACAGGTAAAGAATTCTCTCAATGATCGTAAACTTGTATTATATGGCGCTGGTCGCCTCGCCAGAGTCTTTTGGGATATGTGCGTCGAACTGCAGATTCCGGTTGCAGAAATCTGGGATAAAAATGTGCAGGGTATTTTCGAATCTGCTGGATTACCGATTACGTATCCACCTAAACAGGCGGCTGAGGAATATTCTGATGTAATGATTTTGGTCTGCTCGCATTCATTTAATGATGAAATCTGTGAAGATTTGCTGAAGAAAGGTTTTCAAAAAGAGCAAGTTATTTCTTGTTTGTGCAAAAATCCATATTTTGGAATTGAAAAAAAGAATATTGAGGGCTATGAATGGGCTTTTAACTTTTTTGCGGATGATCTTTCAAAACAGTTAGTTTTGGATAAATATGCTTTGCATACGATGGATAAATATCTTTCACCCAATACCCAGGCGGAATGTTATTACGAGGATTATCTGACCTTTGGAGATGGGGAAGTTTTTATTGATGGTGGAGCCTACATCGGTGATAGTGCCGAGCGTTTTGCACAGCGTCAAAATGGAAAATATAAGCATATCTACTCTTTCGAACCAGATGTAGAAAATTTTGAAAAAGCTCGAGAGAGTTTAAAGTGTTTACCTAATGTAACTTTAGTTCCTAGCGGATTATGGAGCAAAAGTGGACAGATGGAATTCTCACATCATGATATATCCTCGTCCTCATCGATGTTTTATTTATCCAAAGAGTATACATCTTCTACGGTTTCTGTTATTTCGTTGGATGAGTTTTTCGCCGAAAAATCTCTGGAAGACTATCCCACTTTTATAAAAATGGACATTGAAGGTTCTGAAAAAGAAGCTTTGCTCGGTGCACAACATATTATTCAGACAAAGAAACCTAAACTTGCTATTTGTGCTTATCATAAATTGGAAGACATCTATGAATTGCCACAAACGATTTTGCGAATTCGTTCCGATTACCGTATGATTCTACGCCAGCATTTACATGGGTACGTAGATACCATTCTTTACGCAATATAATTGACTTAATATAGGCTTAAATAGTTTTGGTAACTATATATCGGGATGTATCTCTGTATTAAAATAAAGATAACCATACGCACTTTATAGTTATGCAAGGAATGGGAGAGGAAGAAATGACGGACTATGTTTCATATATATCCACTCTTTTAAATCAAGGAATACCCGTTATCTTCTATACGGTTGGCAGTGGGACATTCGGCTATATCCGTGAACTAAAAAACCGCTTTGGCAAGAAACCCACCGCTGTTTGTGATGGGGATACCCGAAAACAGGGGAAAACCTTCCGTGGCCTGGATGGTATACAAGTGATCTCGCCACAAGAGGCAATGGAGCACTTTTCAAATTGCTATTTTTTTATTTGCTCACTGGATTATCGATATCAGATTATCGGCTACCTAACCGAATCGTGCGGAATTGCATCCGAGCGTATCATTAACTATGTTCCGGTTAAAAAGGTTCGTAGTTGTTCCTTTTTGCAAAAAGCTTTGGTCTATGATCAGACCGGAGACCTTCGCTTTTGCTGGAGAAATCCTAGCCCAAAAGTTTCTGCAAGTGAAAATGTAGATGCCACAGCACTTTTAACACTTCGAAATACCCTGCTACAAGAGTTAGAAGATCCTCAAACGCAGACACAAACCCTTTGTGATGGATGCCCTCAAATTTGTGAAGAATATTATCCTGAAAGCCCTCTTTCATGGTCACTTAACTATTTTTGCTACAGCCGTTGCAATTATAAATGCTCCTATTGCACATTGCGCGATCGTGAGGATGGTGATTTTCACAATGGTGAACAGCCCCTTGGGACTCTTATCGAAATATTCAAAGATGTAGGCCTAATGGGGCCAGACTATAGTGTTATCCTTTCTACTGCTGGTGAACCATCCATTCATCCAAAGCGCAAAGAGTTTTATGATGCTTTTGATGGAGCAGAACTTGTCGTGAATACCAATGGCTTTGTATTTGATACGGATTTGTATGCAGCTATGCAGACAAAAAAAGTTCTTTTGGTTTGCAGTGTTGATGCTGGTACCGCCGAAACCTATGCAAAGATTAAGGCTGTGGATGGACTGGCACAAGTGCAGAAAAATCTGACCCACTATGCCCAATCTACGACCGGCATCGTGGCTTTAAAATATATTTTCGTTCCTGGCACCAATGATACACCTGCTGATATTGATGGATTTGTCGATCTGTGTATCAATACAGGTGCGTTATTTGTGATTGTTTCTATCGACTACTTCAGCATAGGCAATGTTTCTCAAAAAACTCGTAATATGATTCATCGTTTAAGTCAGGGATTATCCAGGCATCATATTCTCTGCGTTCCCTATACGGCCTGGGAAACTGCAGAATATAACAGTATGATGCGCGAATTGTTACAGTAAGAAAAAATAAAAGTATATTCTGATTTTAGAAATCGAATCGAAGCAGATTAGAGAGTATTTTGATATTATCTAAATGCGCAAAGGAGAAAAAATTATGTCAAATCCATTGGTTGCACGCCGACTGGCCATTGTGCCGACGACCAATTGCAGTTTGAATTGCAAACTTTGCTGTGACTTTTTAAATGGACCGGTTAAGAGACGGGACATTCCGTTTGAACAGGTTTGCCGTGATATTGACGCATGCTTTGATCTGATCGACCATGTGGAATGGCTCCAATTTGTAGGTGGCGAGGTGTTTATTTATCGAGATTTTCCGAAGTTGCTCGATTATGTTCAAAAATACCGGGATCGCTTTGATCGGATTATCATTGAAAGTAATGGCACCGTATTCCCAAATGAAGAAGGTCAACGGGCTATTTTGTCTTATGGCAAAGATATCAGTCTGTTTATCAGTGATTATGGCAAGCTTTCGCGGGCGCGTGACCAGTTTGTTGCATTCTTTGAAGAGCATCAGGTTGATTATCGCCTCAAAAAATATTATGGGGACGATCAATATTTCGATGGTTGGATCGATAACAATAACCCGCATGACCTAAAGGAGCCCGGCGACGTTTTGGAAGTGAACTCCCGTAACTGCGTGCAGAATCGTTGTAAGAATATGCACTGTTTTGACGGCAAGCTATATCGTTGTTCGAACTCGTGTTTTATGCAGGAAATGGGGTTGTTCCCGCCGAAGCCAGGTGATTTTGTATATCTCCATGATGATTCCATAAGCCGTGAAGAGAAGCGCGAAATCATTGAGCAATTCTATGAATATGCCCGACAGTCCTGCCGGTATTGTAAATTTAAATATATTGGCATTTTGCCCCGTCATCCAGCCGCTGAACAATTATAAGGAGTTCTTATGTATCCGTATTATCAAGCCAGTCAGCACATTGGGAATTTATATGATCTTTTGCTGGATGAACGGTCGCGCCGTGTCTTTTGGGCACGTTTGGCCTGCGATATCAAACCATCCATCCAACATTTTCTTTCCCTTTTCCAGTCAACTGGACTGCTTAGCCCTAAACTGGAAGGCACGCAGCAAGGCTGGGAGAATACCATGGCTCGGCTCCGGAAGCAGGGCAAAAAGGTGATTCTTTACGGTGCCGGAAGTTGTGGTGAGATCATCGGTCTGCAGATGCAGAAGGAGAATTATGATTTCTTTGGATTTTGTGACCAACATGCAGATGCCATGCCAAATGGTAAGTTGGGCAAACCCGTAATTTCGCCGACACAACTATTCGAACAGGCTGACGATTTCTATGTTGTCATTTGCAGTACGGATTATGATGCGGAAATTGAGCAGTATCTGTTAGAAAACCAGTTTCCTGCCGACCATATTCTTCCGTATTTTCGTAGTTTTGGCCATTCGTTTGCCAGCTTGACGCAAAGCGAATATTTTGAATTTCCAGAATACTTTACGCCACATACTGCCTTTGTCGATGGCGGGGTTTTTCATGCCGAAGATAGTATACAATTTACCAAATGGAGCGGCGGAAAGTATTCTTACATTTATGCCTTTGAGCCGGACCCGTACAACTGTCAACAGGCTGGACAGGCTTTGCGGGATGCTGGGATCGAACGGGTAGAGTTGATTCCTGCTGCGATAGGGCAAGCACCGGATATGGTCTCGTTTGTTTCCAGCAACGACTCATATAGTCATATTCAGACCAATGAGCCTCTACCTGGTACCTTCGTGCAGCCAGATTCTGCTGCCGAGATCCATCAAATCCCGGTCAAGCGGTTGGATGATGTCGTTCAGCACCCCGTGGGTTTCATCAAACTGGATATAGAAGGACAGGAAAAAAATGCACTGCGCGGAGCGCAGCAGATCATTCAACGAGATCGGCCGCTTTTGGCGGTCTGTGTATACCACCGCCCCGGCGATATGCTGGACCTCATGACTTATCTGCATGACTTGGTTCCGGAATATCGGTTCTATCTCCGGCATTACAGCCAAATTCATTATGAAACCGTATTGTACGCCGTTGATCCAACCAGAAAGGACGTATCCTATGGGAATTTTTAAAAAGCATTTTCCTCTCGGCTTGGGTACTGCGCGTTTTCCAATTTCCGGGCCACAGGATACGCAAGGGTTTGAAACTGCGGTACAAATCGTCCTGCGGGCATTGGAGCTGGGTATGGATTATGTGGATGTTGGTCATATGTATTCGGCTGGTATGGCGCTGCATATTCTACGGGAAGCATTTCACCGAACGGATCGTCCATTTTCGGTTACTGCCAAGGTGCAGTATGGCATCGACTATACGGCGGAGGATGCCATCGGGCGTGTAGAATATTATTTAAGAACTTTGGATGTGCCCAAGGCCCAGTATTTCACCTGCTGGTGTATCTGGAGCTATGCTGATTTTGAAAAAATCATGGCGCCCGGCGGCATTTATGATGGCGCTAAACAGCTCCAGCAGCAGGGAAAGATCGACCATATCTGTGCCTCCTTACATGCTCCTCCGCAGGATATCATCAGGATCATCGAAAATGGTGCATTTGAAGGGATCACCATCTCATACTCGCTTCTCAATGCTGCCCAGATGCGACCGGTTTTGGAAGCTGCCCAGCAGCATGATGTTAGCGTTGCGGTGATGAATCCATTGGGTGGCGGTGTGATCGCACAGAATGCAGACTATTTTTCCTTTGCCTGCGGGGATGGTGATGAAAACAATACCATTCATGCCGCCCTGCGCTTTGTCAAATCCCATCCGGCTGTCGATATCGTATTATCAGGTGCTAACAGTCCGACAGAACTGGAAGATAGCTTTGGTGTTTTGTCAACCCCGGATCCGCAGGTTCCGGCTGATCGATATCAGCGTGTGCTGGAGCAGGCATCTTCCCTGCAAGGCTTTTGTACGGGCTGTAAATACTGTGACGGCTGCCCGAAGGGGATTCCGACCCATGCCATTATGCAGGCGCGCAATGCTCTGTTATTTGAACCCGTTGCATCCTATAATCGGCAAGGTCCAGAGGATTTGCTGAGGGATCTCCAAATTTTCCGCAAGTTATATTATGATGATGGTTGGTTCCCGGAAACTGCAGAAAATCCTTGCATTGGGTGCGGAAAATGTGAACGTTCCTGTACGCAAAAGCTCGCTATCATAGAAGGTGTTGCGGATATCTATGCGCGTGCCAAGAACCGTGGCTATCACAAACAAGCGCAGTGTGACCGACTGAAGGAACTGCTGTATCAAAAAGGATATCAGCGGGTGGGGTTGTATCCCAATGGCGGATTTACGAAGCGCATTCTGGATTTTTATCACGAATGTTTTGGAGAGCCGGAGTTCGAGTGGATCTTTTTCAACAGTTCGTCTGCTTTATGGGGCACCGTCGATCATGGCCACATCGTGCATGGGCCATCAGAAATTCCTGAACTTCGCCCGGACATAATTCTCATCAGCACCTATCGCTATGATGAAGAAATCATGGATAGCCTGCGCTCGTTTGCAGAGATTGGCATCCAAATAGAGAAATTGCATCGCGAAAGTGATGTGCCTTGGATTTTTTAAGAGCTATTTGCGGAAGGAGGCTTTTTCATGGATCATCTGATGATGCATCAGACCGGTATTGCAGTGACAATGGCCTGCAATTTGAAATGTAAATTGTGCAGCAACTATGCCCCCTATTATGCTTGTCCCCCGCATGAATCGCCTGAGCATTTCCGTGAAATGATGAAGCGGTATTTTACGATCGTTACCCATGTACGCAAGTTGATGGTGACCGGCGGTGAACCATTTTTGCATCCGCATCTGGATGAGTTTATTCAAGAAATTCGGCAGTATAAAAATCAGCTGGACATTTTTGGCGTGATAACTAATGGCGGAATAATTCCGTCAGACAACCTGCTACAGGCAGCTAAGGATTTTGGAGAACCTTTCCATGTTTTGATTGACGATTATGGTTCAGAACATTCTCCGAATGTACCGGCAGTGGTAGAGCGCTTAAAAGCTTATGATATTCCCTATATCTGGCGGCATTATAGCGGACAGGATGCCCATTGTGGCGGTTGGGTTGATTTTGGCGATTTGACACAAAAAAAATGCGAGACTCAGCAGCAGGCTGAAGCTCTGTATGCAAAATGCGCCTATCCGCAGAAATTGCATTTCGCTTTCGATCTGGTTGATGGCGTGATGTACCCTTGTGGCCCTAGTCGTCGCTGTCAGGAACTTGGTATCGCTGGAGATGCCTCGGAATATATTGATTTATTTGATGACACGCTTTCCGTTGAACAGCAGAGAGAAAAAGTGGCTGCCATTTATGAGCGTAAAACTCTTTCGGCCTGCTTTTATTGTAACGGAATGCATGAGGACTCTCCTCGTTTTGAACCAGCTGATCAGTTAACGGCAGAAGAACTTGCTTTGGTTCGAAGTGGCGCTCGGTTGTATGCCGAAGTACAGAATCGGAAAGTATAAGATTATTCATGTTTTGGAGTGGAATAAAGAATGGCAAAGGTGGTTGTCTGGACACAGGCGTATAATGCCGAAAAAACGCTGCGCCGTGCAATGGACAGTATTTTACAGCAAACGTATCCTGATTTCGAATATTATGTTTTAAACAATGGTTCATCTGATGGAACCGGCGCAATCATTGAAGAATATGCCAAAAAAGATTCTCGTGTAATCCCTCTATCAGTCGAAAAGAATGATTTAGAAGTATCTGCAGATTTCCTACCGTCTATTTTAAAAAAAACATCCGCTAAATGGTTTGTCTGGTGTGATGCGGACGATCGGTATAATACAGCATATTTGGAAAAAATAATTACATTTGCCGAAAGTAATTGTTTAGATATTGCATCCTGTGGTTATCGAAAAATTGATAGCAGAACAGGAGATGTCATCAAAGAACGGGTTTTAAAAGCGCCCTTGATTTTACAGGGGGATGATTTTGCAACCCATTTTGTAGAATATCGAGGATTTACTATTTTCCTCTGGGCAAAACTTATTTCTGTTGATATGTTACGCAAATTTTATAATCCTAAAAAGATGGGGTATCATGCCTCCTGTAGTGATTCGGTTTACACCCTCAACTGGTTTCAAAAAGCGAATCGTGCTGGTGTTTATGCAGAAGCACTATATGATTATTATCAATATCAGACCTCGGTTTCACATGCAGAAACATATATTGATTTAGGCGGATATCTAAAATTTTGGAATGCGACAAAAGAATTTCTTGAATCTATAGGTCCTATTAGTCAAAGAAATGAAGCATTTCTGCATGCTATTTATTTGTCTCTTGTTGAAGAAATCTTCCAATTGCTTTCGGCTTCTACATTTTCATCAACCAAGAAATTAGAGTATATGCAAGAACTGTTGCGTGAGCCGAATATGTGCAAGGCTTTGCAATATAAAAACTCTGGAGAATTTCAGATTCTTGCTGCACGCCCCCAGTTAGTAGAACGCATTCGCATCTGGATTGCTCAACAGTGTGACGAATCCTTTAAAGATCCGTTAGCCAAACAAACTTTAGATTTATTAGATACGATATGGAATGATGCTTATGCCTAAAGGTATTTTTTATACATATGCTTATAATGCGGAAAAAACGATTAAACGCACTATCCGAAGCGTTTTAGCACAAACACATGAGGATTTTTTATATTATGTAGTGGATAATGGGTCGACCGATCACACTGGCGAAGTGATTCAAACCATGGCGCAGCAAGATCAAAGGGTAATTCCGCTTCACAATCAAATAAATATGGTTTGGGAAGAGGGTAATGGATGGTGGTCGGTTGTAAGAAAGGCAGAAATAGATGATCTATTTTGCTTTCTTGACGCAGATGATACTTATAAACCAGACTATTTAGAAAAAATGCTGGCTTTTATGCAGGAAAATCGATTGGATATTGCGGCTTGCGGCAACGATTTTGTGGATAGCCTGACTGGGAAAATTACAAATGTCCGTAAGCTGAGTTCCAATTTGATTGTGGCGGGTCAAGGTTTTTCCTATTATTTTCCCCTTTATCATCAATTTATGCGTACTATGTGGGCCAAAGCATATCGCGCCTCCGTATTACAGCATTTTGACTTTTCCCATGCACCTGCGCTTCAATATGGCT
>OEQS01000085.1_pt1 | contig 14108 bp, 11 predicted proteins | sample 1539731 | NCBI WGS metagenome assembly OEQS01 (sample SAMEA3891890, study PRJEB23780) | metagenome | biome: terrestrial biome; feature: animal house; material: Caecal content | place: Italy | collected 2015-05-05 | reverse complement strand
CTATGGCAGAGTGCCTGCTGTTCCAGAGCAGCTTTAAGTTGGGCGCCAGGATGATGGTTGAAGTAATGGAAGAATAATTGAACATAAACGGTAGCGCCCATCGGTCGTCAGAAATGATCGATGGGCGCTATTTCGTGTTGATTATTTTAAATTTGTTTCAAGATATTGGCTATAGGTATAGATATTATCAGTTCCAACCAGTTTAGTAAGAAAAGCTCTGAACACTGCATCTATTGGAACCGACACAAAGAAAAACAATCTTTTTTTTGGCCTTGAGCAACAAACATAAAATAGGTTTCTGTTTCTTTCATAAGAAGCTTGCTTTCCTTCGGGAACATTAGAGTGTCCTGTTATCATCGGTGCATAGGTTTCAAACTGATATAGATTCCAACCTTTGCTGATAACAAAGACAACATTATCATATTCTTCGCCTTTAACGCCATGTTCAGTGGAAAACATAGCATCAGGAAACAAAAAATCGATTGCTGCGGTAAATTGCAGGTAGTCCAATTCCAAAAATGACTGAATTGAAGCATTAGAAGCATACACTGTGTCTGGCGCTTTCTGATATAGATGATACCATCCATCCAATTTGGGGGGAATAGGAATCAATTTGGTCCGCTTGATTAACTCAAATACATCAATTGCTCTTTTGGTGCGAGCATCTTCCAACTGCTGCTGTAGCTCTTTCCACTTGGCTTTTTCGGATTTTTTCTTAATGGGAAAGTGTTTCATTCCGAGTGTATCAAAAAGCAACTGCATATTTGAATCTTTAAGTGCTTTATAGATTGGCTCAACAGTATCCATAAAAAACAGCAGGAACGGATCTTCTTTATCTCTCAGACCGTCAGCTAAAATTTCTAAAAGTTGTTCGTACCCTTGCTGCGTAGCGAGTACCTTATGCGTTATCATTAGAACTTTTAGATCATCATCTTCGGATGATTCACTCTTGATCTTCTCTGTGACATTACTTAGACGATTCTTTAATTCCTCCGCAGGTAATTCGCCTTTTAGATTACGTTCTGTCCGGCGAGGGCCAGTGTAATCGTCACAGGTAATTACAATCACTTCTCCGTCAAAATCATCTATTGCAGATGTTTGGGGTAAGTCAGGCCGCAAATCATTTAGAAGCCGAACAATCCGTGGTGCAGATCTGAAATTTGAGCCTTTCTTGATAATTGCGAGGTTCTCATTTTCAATTAGACCACAAGCCTTGTTGGATTGATAAATGGTTTGCCAGGCATCACCAAAAAAACCGAATTGAGGGCCTTTTTTCTCTGCGATAAAGAAGTTAATAAAGCGATCAATGATCGGTTTATAGGAATCTTGATACTCATCAATTAAAATCAAAGGATACTTGTCTGCGAATACACGCCGGAATTTTGCATTATCTAAAAGCCGACAAAAGAGCTTTAGAACGTCATCGTGGTATAAATATTGAGTTCCATTTTCCTTGTAACGATGCCCCAAGGTATATGTAACTTCTGTGACCTTGAAAAAATCTCCTTCATCTGGCAAGAAGTCAGGATCGCTTGTGACAATATCAATGAGAAAGCTTTGATACTGTTTGATAGCGTTCCATGCAAAGGAGTGGATTGTCGATGGAAGAATAAATGAATCTTTTGATAGTCGTTCAGCAATCACATCCACCGCAGCATTAGTATATGTGATGCAAACTACAGTTTGTTTCTTTCGGCGATACTCCGTCCACTTATTTGCCTGAATCCATTCAATGGCTTTGTTCAGCGAATATGTCTTGCCTGAGCCTGCACCAGCCTCCACACGAAAGCTAATCCCATTCTGAAGTGCTGAAATGATTTGTTCATCTACTTTATCGGCTTCAGCTTTTGCGAGGTCGTAGTTTGTCCTTTTGTATTCTTCACTCACGAACTTACACCTCCTTACTCAAGCACCCGTTGGTCATTGAGCCACACCAGCCCATCTTTAATATAGGCTGGAATAGCATAATCCTCACATTCACAAATGAGATTAAGAGCAAAATCTGTTTTACTCTTCCCTGAAAACTCAAGATCGTCTTCAGTAGGAGTATCCCCTAATTCATAATGTGCACGGTTGACATTCCGGATTGCTTCTTCCAAAGAATGTCCGCACAACCCGTTCTCTGTTGTTTGGAATTCAATGTGACATTTGCATCGAGTTTTATCAGCAGGAGACATCGATGTAATATCAGTTAGAGCGATTTGAGTATTATCTTCCGCTGAAAGCCCTTTGATCTTCCGGACCCACCATTTTAGAGTTTCATTAGATGTTGTTTCACCGCATGAAACCGGAACAGACTTATAATATATTCTCCCATTCGCACCTTTTTGGCCAGACACAGAGTCCAAATCAGTAAGAATAAGGCATGGGATACCCAAAAACTCAGCGAACGGAATAAATTTATAGGCATACGCACCGCCGATTTCAACCAAGGCATAATACTGAGCAGGTAGTTTATATTCCCGAGAATCAAAGTCCCCCGCCTTAGCGCATTTATCGATCATGTCGGGTAACAACAAACGTTCTGACGCCCCTTCAACAAAGATTGCTTTATCTGCAAAAAATAAATCACACTTGGTTAGAGTAAGATACTTTCGGATGAAATCAGTGTTAGACGGATTCTCCTGAGCAAACGTATTTAGATTTTTATAGATAACACCGGCCTTTGTTTTTTGCGCATATCGAATTTTAGAGAAAACCATTGTGTTCGCAATATGAGCAGAATGCGAAGTTATCAAAGTTTGAATCCCTACAGAAGTAATTTTCGCCAGAAACGCTTCTAAGTACTCTGCAAAGGCGTGCTGCATCTGCGGGTGCATATGAGACTCTGGTTCTTCGATAAAAAGCAACGGTATACAGGCGTCCCCACATTTTTCTACCTTTTTGGCGAATGCTGCAAGAAGAAATTCCATTTTGATCAGATTTTTATATCCCAAGCCATTATAAGTACTGGGGAGTCGCTCTTTACTTGTTCCAGCAGTATAAGAAAGTTGTGTTTGATTCTTTATCTGGTCATCAATGCTTAGTTGGGTTGTAACCCCTAACTGTAGTTCTTCTCCATTGGGATAACCGAACCCAACTGCGTTGCTAACCAGAGCGCTTAGGATGCTATCGCTTTGTTGTTGGACGTTTTTGTTGGCGTTTTCAACAATAGCTCGAAGTTCCTTAACTTTTTCAGAAACACTTGGATCTAATTCGTCTTCACTCATGTCAAAGAAATCAGAGATAAGCGAAGACAAAGAATTGTCTTGGGTTCCGTCTTCACCAAGGCGGCGCTCTGCCTGAATAATGTGAAACGGAAATAATTCGGCCAGCTCTTTCTGCTTTTTACTCTGCTTTTCTTCTGGATTTTTTGGATTTATCGCACAAATCGTCATTTCAAAAAGCTTGTGGAAATTGCTTATAATAGCATTATGGACATCATCAGCAGGAGAAAAGCTCCCATTCTCATAATAGTTTGGCTCTAAAATTTTCAAAATACCTTTCTCGTCTGCTTTCAATTTGTATTCGGCACGAATCAACGCTGTAGTGGTATCCACATCTACATCAATGATAAACGGAGACAATGCGCCTAAGTTATCCTCCGGGTCATCCAGGGAATAGTCTACAAGGAACTCTATGGATATTGGTTCCAGCCGTTCACATAGATCTTCAAAAGCAATTTCCTTTGCCATGAACGAAGCAATATTAGCATATAGATTGTCCCTTTTCGACAAGGGGTAATCATTGAAAGAAAACGGAGTTCCATCCAATACTTTACCGATGCACTCGAAGCACGAGGTTTTGGCGGTATTATTGCGTCCTACAATTAAGGTTGTTTTTGGATCGACTTCCAGTTCAGCATCAATAAGCAATCGGTAGTTTTTTATTTTAATCTTTGATAATTGCATAATCCGCTATCTCCTTTGTGGAACTCCAGTCTGCATACCAGCGTTTAATCTTAAATATTACGAAGAATTGAGATGCGTTCTGTTGCGGCTTTTTTGATCTTTTGAATGTATGATTCCATAAACATAAAATCTGGAGTTCCATCATCCTTTACCGGGAGTTTAATGACATCTTTCTTCATGTCCTCCAGTTTCCATTTATCACCATATTCATGTAGTCCGCCTACACATTTTATGACTGGAGCAAAAAACATTGCCAGATCTTCATTCATTTCAAACTTAGGATATAAAACATTCACATCATCTGTAGCCCAGTATGGCTCTGTCTGATAGAAGGTTCGTCCAATATCAGAACCGTTGTAACATACCGTAAGGGTGTTTGCGGGATGGAGTTGCTCCGTATTGGATATATAAGCTGTAATGCCATTGTTGAACGATGATGCCCCTACATATCGAATTGTACCATCCTTCATTTCCGCTTTTGTTAAACGGCTTCCCTTTACAACATCAAACAACTGCTCTATACGAAAGGATTTCCAATTGCTTGTCGTTATTTTCCCTTTCGAAGATGGAACTCTATGTCTGAATTGTGCGATAAATGTGGAAGAACGAGCAATTTGCTTATCAATATATTCTTCCATATAATCAAAGTCAGGGGTTCCATCAGATTTTGCCGGAAGTTTAAGCATATCCCTTTCCATATCCTCTTTTTTCCACTTATCTATGAAGGCGTATTGCTTTCCGATTTGCTTAATAATTGGAATGATGAAAAGTGCAATATTGCGAGTAAGCTGAAACTTGGGATAAAGAACATTCACATCGTCTGAAGCCCAAAAAGGTTCATCTTGGTAAAAAGCTTCTCCTACAGATCCATTATAGCTTACTGAAATGCTATTGGCTGGATGAAGATGCTCGTCGTTCGAAATTTGGGCAGTGATACCATTGTTGAAGGTTGATGCACCAATGTATCGTATGTCACCGTCTTTCATATTCGCTCGAGTCAGACGAGTCCCCTTTTTTATTTCAAACAGGTCGGCTATAGCATAATCTTTCCATTGTGTAGTATCTATTTTACTCATTCAAATCACCTTCCCGATCAATAAGAATAGAAATTGATGTTTCAGAAGGCATAATTTTGCTACTATATACAATTTTCGATGTTAAAGCTTCATTGAACTCTCTAACATCGATTCCTTTGCTAAACATAAGGTAGTCTGTAACTGCTTTTGCAAAATCTTCTTCAAATATCTCAAACTCTTTCTTGGGCATTTGATAGCTCAAGTGCTCTTTGGGTTTAATCCATTGAATGGTTACATGGCCGGATTGTTTCCTTATAGTGTCGATCCATTGGTCTTCGATGCTCTGCCAACGATTTTTAGTATCTTGTCTGCCCTGATTCTTAACTGTTTCCAGCCCATCATCTTCAATATAACAGGCAAAAATTTCTCGATCCTTTTGAGGTACTCCGGCCTCGAATATGAAAATTGATGCGGTAACACCTTCGGAGAATACTTTTTCCGGAAGCTTAATAATTTTATGTAATGTACTATGCTCAAGAAGTTTCTTGCCTTTTCTATCCTTTTCCAGTTTTTTGTCCGGCAAAATAAATGCACATTTAGTCCCCTTTGGTACGCTTTTTAACACATTGTCGACAATAGTCAAACAACCATACTTAGATTCAAAGGGCGGATTCATTAATACTTTCGTGATATTTTTGGACTTTATCCAGTCACATGCTTCCTGTGTCCGGCTATCCAACTGTTCCAGATTTGTCTTTCCATCTTTGTGAATAAGCATATTTGCACAGGCCAGTGCAAATATTTCACGATCAAATTCAATGCCGTATAGTTGAACGTCCTTGATGGCAGCAGCTTTCTTAGTTTTTACACCGCCTGCTTCTTTTATCATGTTGCACATGGACTTTACAAGAAATGCACCTGAACCACAAGCTGCATCCAAAACACGATCATCTTTGTCTACGTCAATCAGGCGATACATAAACGACGTAATATGGTCTGGAGTGAATACCTGGCCGCTTTCGGATTTTTTCTTATAACGATTGAATTCGTTAAAAAAGATGCCCATGACATCTTCGCCATTCCAATAGTCAGAATTAACGCAGTCAGAAATCTGTGTAATCCACTCAATAAAATTATCGATTGCATCCTGATTGGTTGTATTGTTCATTTTGATTTCAGAGTAAACTTCAATCAGGAGGTCAAGTTTAAGATTTTGCTTTCTACTTTCCTCCAAGGATTTGGAGAGCGTACTAAGAATAGAATTTTTCATCAAAGTGAAATCCATTCCTTTAACCATAAAGGCACCGTAGCGTTTACCAACTAAGGCACATGCAGTGAAAATCATCCGATGATATAAATTCTTAATGCCAAAATCGATATGCAGACAATCATTTATACGTTTTGTGAGGTTATATATCTGCTGCTTATCGATCGTGTTCTTAGTAAACAACGTCAAATAATAGGATTTATCTTGCAATGTCGGTGCCGTAGACTCTGCCTCAATATTGTCGAGAAATACACGAACACCGTTTCCATTATACAAGATACCAACAACGTGCTTATATTGTGTTAAAGCGATTTTGCAGTTTTTTGTCAGTTCATTGACCCACTTTTGTAAAGTAATGTCCTCTGATTCGGATTTTGTTTCCAAAATAATTGCAGGTATCCCTTTGTCATCCGGCAGGTACCATCCATCTGGTTTGTCAATTATGCCTTTAAATCCCAGCTGGTTAAAAGTTGTAATCTGGCCTGTTCCTTGTTTAACTTTAGGTTCAGTTTTGTCAAAACCAAGAATGAGCTTTGCACTATCTCTTACTTCATCCTCTGTTCTGTAATTCATGGTATTATCTCCTTTATGCCTTCTTTTGTTCCAGTGCAATCCCAATCAGCCGATCGGTCTGATCTGCCATAAACAGCGGGATATTCAGCACATCATCATCCAACTTCAAATTATCCAGTGAGAACCGGACACGAAGTTTAACTTGATCCGGGAACAACTCTTTGAATTTCTTAAGGCTCCTGCTGGTGGTATTGGCTTCGGACTTGACCTCCACAGGGAAAATATCGTTTTCACGCTGAATCAGGAAATCCACCTCATAAGGAGGATTTGTCTGCGTCCAGTACCGAGGTGTCACTTCAAACTGTGTAATCAAAGTCTGAAGCACAAAATTTTCGGTTAATGCCCCCTTGAATTCGGTAAATAACCGATTGCCCTCGCCAAAGGCAGTCGGCGCCAGTTGCGCCAGTCTGCGGAGCAGTCCCACATCTACCAGATAAATCTTAAAGGCAGAGAGGTCATCATAGGCAGCTACAGGCAGGCCAGGAGCAGTACTGCGGTAGATCTTATGCACCAGTCGGGCATCCACCAACCACTGCAAAGCATCCTCGTATTCACGGGCCCGTGCCCCTTCTTTGACTACCTTGTAGATAAACTTTTTGTTTTCTCTTGCCAACTGGGACGGTATGGACTTCCATATCATCGAAATCTTGGGGAATTCGCTGATATTAGGGTGTTTGGCAAAGTCACGCTCATAAGCACCAATAATCCCGGACAGGGCTTCCTGCATGGCATCCACATCTCTTGCCTCCGTCCACATCTTGACGGATTCCGGCATACCACCGGTCACATAGTACATCTTCAGCTTTTCATACAGAGGATTAAAAAAGGCATCGGGAATCGGCTCAATGGTGTTTACTGTCTCCAGATAGTTTGCCAGATTCTCATCCCCGTTGGCCAATAGAAATTCTGTAAAGGTCATAGGATCAATCTGCATGAAGTTGACTTTACCTACCGGAAAAGAAGAAGGTTTTGCTAAGGCAATTCCCAGGAGAGAACCAGCGCAGGCAATGTGATATTGCGGCGCATTCTCACAAAAGTACTTCATAGAATTGATGACCTTAGGGCAGTCCTGTACCTCATCAAAAATAATGAGGGTCTTTTCTGGCATAATCTTCTGACCACTTGCCAGCATGAGATTCTGCAAAATCCGGTCCACATCTTTTGTGGTTTCAAAAAATTGTTTGTACTCTTCGTTTTCATCAAAGTTGAAATAAGCAGTGTTTTCGTAGTAGCGTTTGCCGAATTCTTTCAGAATCCAGGTCTTGCCGACTTGACGCACACCTTTCAAAATTAAAGGCTTGCGATAGGGAGAATTCTTCCAGTTCAGTAGTTTCTTCAAAATCAATCGTTCCATATATACACCCCATCACACTTTTATGATAGATCCAGTGCTTCTTAATCACACTTTTATTATATGCCAAAACAGCAAAAAACACAAGCCAAATCACAAAATTATATGTGTTTCAAGGCAACCCAATCACATTATTATTTGAAGCCTCAGTTTGATTACTTTGGGAATCAAAAGGCCTGGATTTTACATCACAAGTAGAATCCAGGCCCTTGGGGAGCAACTATAGAGTCGTAAAGGAGACGATCAATCTGATTACCGTCCCAAACAGATATGTTTTGGCTACACATTTTCTGCCATATTTGACTTACGATGTTTTCTAAAACATAGCAAGTCAAATGCTCAAGTCGGTATCACTTCATTTAGTCTTATCTCTTCTTTCTTTTCTTGGCATTGTGATAGACTTGCGGCCGAGCCTTTCCCCTCATATTGTTGGGATTCTTCAGCAACTTGGACAGGCTCAATATCCGCATAAACGCTGAGAAATCCTCGGATGCAATCTTGTCAAAGGGAATCTGCATCTGGTCGCAGAACTCATGAATCACCCGTTCCTCGTTACTGCCCAACTGCATGGCACGGTCAAATTTTTCCTTGACCTCTGTAAAAGTTGGCTGTGGATCGGCGGTGGTGCGGTCGGTAACATGGGACTTACGAATGTCCTGGACGATGCTGTCCAAATCATCATGGATCGTGTGGCTGAAAAAATCGCTCTCCTGCACCTGTCCAAGCTCCAGCGTGCGGACATAAAGGTCGTTTTCCCCCGGCGCATGGCTGCGGATCACTTCCTGTCGGGTGGCCTCCAGCACCAGATTCATCTGGGCAATCCGCATATCGGCGATCCGGTCAACGAAAATCTCAATATCCGTCATCAGCCGCTGGAAGTTTTCGTGTGTGGCAATCTCACACAGCAGCCGGTTGTTGATTTTCCCGCTGCTCAATAATGTAACCATATCATCACTCAAATGCAGGGCCTGAAGCTCTGTGTTTGGGTGATTTTTATTTTCTGACAATCCCATCAGGTAATCGGTGGACACCCCGTAAAATTCCGCCAGCGTAGCGATGGCAAAGGGGCTGATGTCCTTATAATCGTCGCTCTCATATTTGCTGAGAGCAGATTTGGAAAGCCCGGTCTGTTCAGCCAGCTGCTCCAGCGTCAGGTGCTTATCCACCACCCGCAAGTCTTTTAGCCGTTCCGGGATAGACAGTTTTGTGTGCATCTAAGATCCCCCTTTCATCAGGAAAATCCTTCCGTTTATGACCATTATACCATGATTCCATAAGCGTGGAAATATGCTGATTTTAAGCCATTTTCCATCGTTTTGGACATACGGGAGGGGGCCTGTTTTTTCGGTAAAATGAGTTTTGTCAGGAGACACAGAACCTTGAAAATTGAATGACCGGCTGCAAGGGGTATGACCTCTGGGGAGGTGACGCCATGACAGGAGCGCACCAAGGAGGACAATACGCTGGGAAAAATCCGGGCAGGAGCGATTGCAGGCAAACCGGCAACTAACACATGGAAAATAAACTTTTAGGAGGTTGATTTTTATGAAGTTAAGTATCCGAGAAAAGAAAGTGCTGTACGACTTTGCCTGTCCCAACCACCACAACACGGTGACAAGGCTCAAATGGCTGACTGCCCTGACCGTTGACCCGCAGGCCAAACACCGGATGCTGGAGCTGGCCCGGAAGCTGGAAACGGAGATGGAAGAAAGCTGGTACACCGGCTTTTACCACCAGCTCCGTGCTGAGATGGACGAGTATTACTGTGCCAAGCGCCGCCTGCGTTTGGTAAAGGAAAATACCGACTATGAGGAGGATCTGTATGACGAAGCTGTCTAAGTATGAGAAAGAAACTATCATCAACTGGAACGAGGCGGAGGACACCGCCAGCATCTACACCTTCAACGCCGATTTGAAGCGCAGGCTGGCCGAGTTCAGCCGGAAGTATCCCAAGCTGTGCCGGTTGGAGCGCAGCACTACTGAGGGCAGCGTGACCTATGTGATGGACAAGTCCCGGCTGTCTATCCGTCTAGTGCCACCGTACAGCGAGGAGCGGCTGGCTGCTGCCAGAGAGTACGCCAAACAGCACGGATTTCAGGTTTTGCGGACGGACAAGGAGAGCGCCTGAAATCAGGTCAATTCACGAGAAAATGACGGGTCTGCACCCGGTATTTTTGCGGTGAATTGGTATCGTAATATCCCCGGGGTATCCCCCCTGCTGGGAAATGCGACAAAAGGAGCATTCAGAGCCGGAGGAGCTGACAGAAACCGTACAAGTGGTGGAAGTCAGCTTCTCCGGGCAGGAGTACAGAGGGCGGCAAGCCCTTTGTGCTGGGTACAGGGGTGCAGCGCCCTGTTGGGGTCAAGGGGCAAGGCCCATTGGCGGGTTGAGGGCAGCCAGCCCCATCGGGTCAAGGGGGAAACGCCTTGCCCAGGGAGAGTTGATGCTTTGCGTCAACTCGTACTGGGTATTACCTGACGCAGAAATCCGCAGGTTTGGCGGCTTCGCCGCTGCTCCCCCTTTGGGGAAAATCAACAGAGATTGGAGGGATGAAGATTGAAACTGACACGGCACAACGGACGCTCTGGTAAGCATGGCACCTATAATCCCCGGCACAATGACCGCCGGTTTGATGTGGAAAACAGCGAACACATTGATGCCCAGCGAGCTAAGAAAAATGTGTACTGGGACTGCTACCGTGGCTTCACTACCCCGGAACTTCGGGAGAACCCGGAACAGCCAGATTTCAGCTTTGAAGAAATTGAGCGGATGTATTACTACGAGCATTACTCCGACCATGTAGATGCCCAGAATGCCCGAAACGAGAAAACCCGGCACACTGAGCGCAACCGCACGGTAGAAGATCTTTTGAAAAACAACAAGACCTGCCCAGAGGAAAGCATTTACCAGATCGGCACCATGGAAGAATCCGTTCCACCGGGTACTCTGGCACTCATTGTCAGCGAATTTTACGAGGAGTTTGAACGGCGCTTTGGTTCCCATATCCACATTCTGGACTGGGCGCTGCATCTGGATGAGGGTACGCCTCACATCCACGAGCGCCATGTGTTTGACTGCAAAAACCGGTATGGGGAGTTGTGCCCCCAGCAGGAAAAGGCGCTGGAGGAACTGGGCTTTGAATTGCCTGATCCGAGTAAGCCCAAGGGCAAACACAACAATCGAAAACAAACCTTTGATGCAGTATGCCGCACGCTGCTCTTTGACATCAGCCGCAAACATGGGGTGCATTTGGAGCAGGAGCCGTCCTATGGTGGGCGGGCGTATCTGGAGAAACAGGACTATAACGCCAAGAGCATCGAGGAGATCCGCTCCTTTATCAGCCGCCAAAAGGAAACCTATCGCACACCCTATGAATCCCAGCCCAAAGACCGTCTGCGGCAGTGTGTGTTCGGCGGTTCCTCCAACACGCTGGACTTCTTACCCCTTGATCGAGCCGGAAACCGGCGGTTCCTACCAGTGATGATTTACCCGGAGAAAGCGGAGGTTCACATTCTGGAGGATGAAGCTGTTTCCAGGGAATATCTGTTGCAGGTGTGGGCGGAGGCTATGACCATTTACCGCAGCGGCGAGTATTCCATGAAATTTTCAAAGGAGATTCAAAAGCAGTTGGTGGAAGTCCAGAAGGACTTTATGCCGGAGGACACCGAGGCCGGGCAGATTCAGGGCTTCCTGGAACACTACACCGGAAATATGGTCTGCTCCAAGCAGCTGTTCAAGGAAGCGTTGGGACACGCCTTTGAGGAGCCGAAGCGTTGGCAGCTGCACAACATCAACGAGATCATGAACACGGTGGTGACGGGCTGGAAGCCTTTCTCTAACCCACGGATGTTTGTTGGATATGGGCGGCAGCGTGGCTGGGAACGAGAGAGTTCCGGCAACGAACTGCCCGACAACGAAGATAGATTTGTGGAGCTGAGCGAGGAAGAAGTCCGTCAACTGGAGCTGCCAAAGGAGTGGATTGCCTGATTTACAGGGCTTGTTGCCCGGTTGGTTGTCGGCTGGTTGCTAACTTTGTTGCCGGAAAAATGGAGATGTGGATACGGTAAATGCCCATAAAGCAAGGCTTTTTGGTGGGTATCTGTTCTCTGACAACGAAAGCAACGAGATTTCACAAGAAAATTTGAAAAGTAAGAAACGATGGCCAGACGATAGGTTACAGGTTTTTCGGAGTCCGTTGCCGGACTTCGTTGCCGGATACTCTTTGTCTGGCCTTTCTGATCTATGGAGGTAGCCTATGGGAAATGAAAAGACAATGACTTGCAGTAAGAAGTGTTTGGATATTCCGGTCTGGCGGCGCTATACCCTGACCATTGAGGAAGCCGCCGGATATTATCATATCGGAGAGGGAAAGCTGCGGATGCTGATTGATGAGCACCCCAACGAGGATTTTTATGTGATGAATGGAAACCGTGCTTTGATCAAACGGGAGAAATTTGAGAGGTATCTGGATAAGGCTACTGCTGTGTAAACAGAGCTGACAGATTTACCGATTTCACATGATATAACTATGCGGAGAGCTGGATTTGTGCTATGATAAAAGTGCAAGTCTGGCTCTCTTTTCTTTGAAAGGAGAGTTCACGATGAGTGAGAAAAGACGAGATAACCGTAATCGGATTTTGCGAGAAGGCGAGTACCAGCGTAAAGATGGGAGGTATCGGTTCCGCTATATTGATGAGGACGGAAAAGAGAAAAATGTATACAGCTGGCGTTTAGACAAGAATGACCCAATGCCAAAGGGGAAGAAGCGGGAGCCTTCCCTGCGTGAGAAAGAAAAACAGATTGAAGCGGATTTGTTTGACCGTATCGTAACCAACGGTGGCAACTATACTGTTTTGGAACTGGTAGAAAAGTATGTTTCATTGAAAACAGGAGTTCGTCACAATACGGTTGCCGGATATAAAACGGTCATCAATATGCTGAAAAAAGAGAGTTTTGGGAATCTGCGAATTGATAAGGTGCGTTTGTCAGACGCCAAGGCATGGTTGATTAAGCTCCAACAAATTGATGGGCGGGGATATAGTTCCATTCATTCTATCAGGGGAGTTCTCAGACCGGCATTTCAGCTGGCGGTAGATGATGATTTGCTTCGTAAAAATCCATTTGAATTTGAGCTTGCATCCGTCATTGTCAATGATTCTGTTACCAGAGAAGCGATTACCCGAAAGCAGCAGAGAGATTTGCTGAAGTTTATTCAGGAAGATAAACATTTCAGCAGATACTATGATGCAATCTATATTCTTTTTCACACAGGGCTTCGTATTTCAGAGTTCTGTGGGCTGACGGTTTCAGAGATTGAGTTTGGAGAAATGCGTATCAAGGTAGACCATCAGTTACAGCGTACTGCACAGATGCAGTATGTAATTGAAGAACCAAAAACTGACAAAGGCATCCGCTATGTGCCGATGACGGAAGCTGTCGCAGCGTGTTTTCGCAGAATTATTGCCAACCGAAAGACACCAAAGGTTGAACCGATGGTGGAAGGATACGCTGGATTTTTATTTCTGGATAAAAACGATATGCCGATGGTTGCCCTTCACTGGGAGAAGTACATGGAGCATATTATTCAGAAATACAACAGGATTTACCGTATCCAGATGCCGAAAGTTACCCCTCATGTATGCAGGCACACCTTTTGCTCTAATATGGCAAAATCCGGTATGAATCCGAAAACCTTGCAGTATATCATGGGTCACGCAGACATCAGTGTAACCTTGAACACTTACACCCATGTGAATTTTGATGATGCAAAGGAAGAAGTATATCGGATAGCGAATAGTTAAAAAAGCCTGTTGGTAAAGGGGCTTGCTTTACCAACGGATTTACCAAGATTGCAGGGAAAAACATAAGAAAATACGAGAAGATTTGAGAAGATACCTTGAAAAGAAAGGAAAACTCAAAAGTCGGAAAACCCTGAAATATCAAGCGTTTGGGAAGAAATACAAGACTTAAATGGAGATATAAAAAGATGATTAAAGTACTATTTATTTGC
>OEQS01000084.1_pt1 | contig 14339 bp, 11 predicted proteins | sample 1539731 | NCBI WGS metagenome assembly OEQS01 (sample SAMEA3891890, study PRJEB23780) | metagenome | biome: terrestrial biome; feature: animal house; material: Caecal content | place: Italy | collected 2015-05-05 | reverse complement strand
AAGTGTCGCCGGCTACACTGAAGGGCTACGCCTCCAATATGAAGAACTACATTATCAAGCCTTTGGGAGATATGTATATGGAGGAAGTAACAGCGGATGATATTCGTCTGGCGCTGATCCCATTGTCCAATAAGTCCGAGAGCCTGCACAATACGGTGAATATGCTCCTCAAGTGCATTTTTTACTCGGCAGAGCGGAGCCAGTTGCTGGAATACAATCCGTGTGAGGGGATTTCGGCAAAAGGAGGGAAACCGACCCAAAAGAAAGATTCGCTGACAGACCAGCAGGTGGAAGTGCTGCTGGAAACCGTCAAAGGACTTCCGCCGTATCTGTTTACCATGATCGGCTTATATGCCGGTCTGCGCCGAGAAGAAGCTCTCGCCTTGCAATGGGATTGTGTGTTCCTCGATGCACCCACTCCATATATCTCTGTGCGGCGCGCATGGCGATCAGAGCATAACAGACCGGTTATCTCTACAACGCTTAAGACGAAAGCAGCAAGAAGGGATATTCCCATTCCCAAATGCCTTGTGAATTGTCTGCGGGAAGCCAAGGCTGCCTCCAAATCGGAATATGTGATTGCCGATAGTGAGGGACAGCCCTTGTCATATTCGCAGTTCAAACGTGTCTGGCAGTACATCGTTGTTCGGTCTACCAAGGAGCGTACCTATTATAAGTATGTGAACGGACAGAGCATCAAGTACACTGTTCAGCCGAGTCTGGGAGGACATCAGAAAAACAATCCCAACATTGTGTATAGCCTGGACTTCGATGTGACACCGCACCTGCTGCGGCATACCTACATCACCAATCTTCTGTATGCAGGTGTTGACCCCAAGACGGTCCAGTACCTTGCCGGACATGAGAACAGCAAGACAACTATGGACATCTATGCAAGAGTAAAGTATAATAAACCAGAACAGCTATTCGATGTAGTAAATTCTGCATTTCATCAAGCTGTCCCCTCGTAAAAGTGGCCTGTTTTTTGGTTAAGGAATAGGACAACCGAGGGGCCGAGGCTCAAAAAAGCCCGGAATATCAAGGAAAATCATCGCTCAGACGATTGAAGTACGGTCTCAAGGCAGCCCGTCGCGCGCCTCAGTTCAGCAAGCGCTAATCTCACTTACCCAAGAGATAATTTCCACTGCTTCTCAGTACGTCTTTGGACGCTGTTTTGCAGAAAATTGGATGGTTTTGGAGTTGTGAGAGTTCCTCAGAAGTGTTCCGTTTTACTCCGTAAGGAGCAAGCAAGGAGCACACAAGGAACAAGAATCGCAAGCGAAAACAAAAGCCTTATGAAGCAGGAGATCGTTCCGCAAGGAGCGTATCTCCTGCTTTTTTGTGCTGCACGGCTTTTCCTTCTTCCTTTTAGATCTTGTTGATTGCCTCCACCAGTGTTTCAATATCCAGGTGGGTGTAGACACGTTCGGTGAGCGTCATGGCACCGGAGTGTCCAACAATCTTCTTGATCGTGGTTTGGTCTACATGGGCTTCTGTCAGCATGGAGACGCAGGTATGCCGGGTACAGTGCGGCGTCTGGTCATATCCAAGCTGCTCCATCAGGGGTGTGAAGTAACTGTCGTAGTAGTTCCTGTAATCAAAGTGCTTTTGATCTGGCGTATGGAGCAGATATTCACACTGGGAACCTTCGTACCAAGCTTTGTAGAATGGCAGCACCTTGTCGGCAATGGGAACTTTCCGCAGGCCGTTTTCGGTTTTGCTGGCAATCACATCAAAGTACTGTTCTTCCAGATGTACGTTTTCCTTCTTCAAGTCGAGGAACTCCGAGATGCGGCAGCCGTTGTAGATCAGCATCAGCACGATCTGATAGTACGGGTCCTCTGCAAGCTCCCACAGGCGGGCAATCTGCTCCTTCGTGAACTTGTTCCGGTCACGCTTGTTGGGGTTCTTATCCTTGTACCGGCTCAAATCCACAAACTCGGAATAATCCTTGTTGCATATGTCATTTTTCATGGCGTAGGCATACAGTTGGTTGAACAGCCCCTTGAGCTTTTTCAGAGTAGGGTAATTCTTCCCGCAGGTATCCACCACAAATTGAAGGTCCATCAGTCGAATATCCCGGAATACTTTCGTGTAAAGCGTTCCGCATACCCGATAGGACGCCTCATAGCCTTTTACATTTGACTTGGAGATGGTGGGGAACTTCTCCTTTGACCAGCGTTCATAGACCTCCTGGAAGGTGGCTTTAGATGCCTTGATGTCAAAGGGATTGTTGTTGTACTCTGCCAGCATTTGCAGCCCCTCTGCTCTGGTTGCCGCATAGCCGATGGTGATTTGTTCCTGAACAGACTTTCCTGTTTCAGGGTTGACATGCCACCCTACCGTTTTCCTCACTGCATAGGGCCTTCTTCGCTTTCCGGACATTTTCTTGACGCTTCCATATCCGTTGGGTAATCTCAAAAAATCTCAAACTTCCTTTCTCCCAGCGTTTGAATTAAATTTGATAAAGGGTATGCAACACCCTCTGTTACTCCTGGTCGCCGTTTTCCTCGGCGGCCTTTTTCATTTTCTCCAGCATCTGCCGATCCAGTTCGTTGCGCCGCTGAATGCGCTCCAAATCGGAGAGGACTTCCACTTCCTTGTCCTGCAACTTGGCATCTGCGTAGTAGGCCAGTTCCTTTTCAATCCAGCGGTCAAAGGATTCCGCATCGGTCCAATAGGTTTCCAGTTTTTCACGTTCGTCCCGGAACTCTTCCAAAATCAGACACAGGGAATCATTCATCTCGGCGGAGTGGTCATTCCCTTTGAATTTCAGGGAGCAGGACCATTCTTCGCTGTGGGGCGGGCGTTGGACATCAATCTCGAAGCGGATGCCGGCCTTCTTGTTTAATTGGTAAAGAACCGCAATCACATCAGACAGGCTGTCCAGCTGGATTTCGGGTTTCTGGTAGCCAATCAGGTCTGCCGGAGATATGTTTAAGATTTTGGCGATGGCATTGATCATCGCTATGGATGGCTCAATTTCACCGCTTTCGTATTTTTGAACTGTGCGCATCGTCTTGTCCAGACGCTGTGCCAGCTCTGTTTGGCTTAAGTGAGCCGCCTTGCGGGCTGCCTTGATTCTCTCGCCAATTTCAGCTGGGTTGCTGTGCATTGTCATCACCTCGTCTGTATTGTAACACGAAGCTGTGCGAATTACAAGGTCGCAATACGAATAATTTTTTCGTATTTAGTGTTGACAAGCAGTCTTGAATGGCTTATAATCAAAATACGAACTAATAATTCGTATATAAGCAACAAGGAGGTCATTCACATGGAGAAGAAAGTTTATGTCGAACTGCCGCCCTTCACCGGACGCAATGTCCCCATCACCGAGATTGCAGCCGCCATGCACAAGGATGCCCAGTATGTGCGCATTGGGCTGCAGCAGGGAATCCTGAAATTCGGCTATGCGATCAAGCTGGAGAACTCCAACGAGTACAACTACTACTGCCCCGACAGAAAGGTGTGGGAGGAAATTGGATACTTCCAGCCGGAAACCGCATAAAAAAAGAGCCCTCATCCTGGCAGATGAGAACTCTTGGCGGACAGTACAAACGGCAACTGCCGTGTGACTATCACTCAGCAAGGATATTATAACACGACAGCTGCCAAATTCAACAATTATTTAAGGAGGAACAGAATTTGACAGCTTTACCAGACAGCATCATACAAAATGGTCTGTTCTGCTGCTGGAAGTACGAGGAACGGAATGGGAGGAAAACGAAGGTGCCATACCAGCCGGAAACCGGCCTGGGAGCGAAAAGCAACGATCCTTCCAGCTTTGTACCTTATAAAACAGCAGTGCAGGCCAGCGGATATGATGGCATCGGAATTGGTATTTTCAACGGCATCTGTGCGATTGACCTGGACAACTGCGTTTCGGACAGCGGCTATTACACCCAGACCGCCGCAGAAATTGTGGCCTTAATGCACAGCTATACCGAGTACAGCCCCAGTGGAAACGGTCTGCACATCCTCTTTTCGGCAAAAGGCTTTCAGCATGATACCAAGCGATTTTACATTATGAACCATCAGGCCGGAATAGAGGTTTATGTGGCGGGAGCAACCAACAAATATGTCACCGTGACCGGAAACCGCTGTGAGGATTATGAGTATGGGGACCGGACCCAAGAACTGCAAACGCTACTGGACAAGTTCATGCGCAGACCAGAAGCAAGTACAGAAAATGCAATAAATGCAAAAAACTCTGATTTAAGCATGGAGCAGCTTCTGCAACTGGCAAAAAGCAGTAAGAATGGGGCAGCATTCACAGCCCTTTGGAACGGTTCGTTGGAGGGATATTCGTCCCCATCGGAGGCAGATCTGGCACTGTGCAGTTACCTTGCCTTTTGGACAGGACGGGATACCGCCAAAATGGACACTATGTTCCGGCAGTCTGGATTGATGCGGGATAAATGGGACCGGCAGCAATCCGGCACAACGTATGGTGCAATCACCATTCAGAAGGCAATCGAGCATTGCCGGGAGATCTACACTCCAAAAGCGGAGCCTGCACCGGTTTTTCAACCTATTGTTCCACTGACGCCACAGTGGAGTGACCTGCCTGCATTTCCGGTAGACACTCTCCCGGATGTGATTCGGAATTATGTGAGTGCGGTAGCTGAACACAGTCAGACTGCCCCGGACATGGCAGCGGTGATCAGCCTGGGTGTGCTGGCAACCTGTTTACAAGGAAAATACAAGATAGAGGGAACGCCGGGATACTGTGAGCCTTTGAGCTTGTACACAGTGGTGATCGCCGCACCGGGGGAGCGAAAGTCCAGCGTCATGCGGGATATGACCACATTCCTCTATGAGTATGAGCAGGAATATAACAAGGCGCACAGCATGGAAATACGGGAAAACCATTTGCAGAGGGAATCTATGGAGCGCCAGATCTCCGGTCTGCAAAAGAAGCTGGAGCGCAAGGAAAGCCGGGAAATGGAGTTGGAGCTGCGGCAACTTCAGGAACAGCTGGAAGAAACTCCAGAACTAAAGCCGGTTCGCTTTTTTGCGGACGATTGTTCCAGTGAAGCGCTGACCAGCTTGATGGCATCTAACAATGGGGTATTCTCGGTGATCTCTACGGAAGGAGGTATCTTTGACATCATGGCAGGACGGTATTCCAACAAATCCAACATTGATGTCTGGCTGAAAGGCCATTGTGGAGATGCCATTTATGTGGATCGAATGACCCGTGAAGCAGAGTGCATCATGCACCCGGCACTGTCGGCTATCCTCTCTATTCAGCCCAGTGTGCTGGATGAAATCATGTCCAATACCACCATGACCGGGCGGGGCTTGATTGCCCGCTTCCTGTATGCGTCCCCGCCGTCCAGAATTGGCAGCCGAGTCTTTCGTACCCAGCCGATCCCGCCCGAGGTAATCGCCGCTTACCGCAGCTTGATTTTTCGCCTGATGGCTCTGCCAATTGATGGGGATGCCCAGACGGTACACCTTTCCGAAAAAGCCTTTGACCTGATGGCCGATTACTTTCAGGAACATGAGAAGTTTCTGGTTGGCGAGGGACAGGCAATTTCCGATTGGGCAAGCAAATATATCGGTGCCGTACTCCGGATTGCGGGACTGTTGCACTGTGCTGATATGGAAGATGACAAAACAGAAGTGACAGCTTCTACGATGAGCAAGGCGATTCAGATCGGCAAATACTTTCTGGCTCATTCCACCTACGCCTATTCCATGATGGGCACTGACCTGACAATCCAGAAAGCCAAATTTGTCTTGGCAAAGCTGAAAAAGAAGAACGTATCGGTGATCAAGCGTTCTGAGCTTTTTCAGATGTGTCGGGGAAAGTTCTTCAAGAAAACGGAGGAGATTTTTCCGACGTTGGAACTACTGGAGGGACATGGATACATTCGGCTGGAAGAACCGGAACGCCAGTCGGTAGGCAGACCAGCCGATGTAAAAATCATCGTGAACCCCGCAGCATGAAACCGGAATTTTCTGCATTTATTGCATTTCCTGCACAGAGTTGCACTCTGGTATCGCACCACCGTCCCCATCGAAAAATCCGCAGATTTGGAAATGGATGGTTCGGGAGAATCCGGTGGATTTTCCCGAACCGTGGGCGGCAGGATTGATTACAAGAGCAAGGATGCCGACCACACCTGACTTGCTGTGTGGATAGCACACACAAGCCAGGGAGGCTCCCGCAGGAGCCGCATCCCCCTCGGAGAGCCCACGATACTTTGCAGCCGCAGGATGAAAGTATCATAGTGGGTTATTACACTTCCGCAGGAAGTGCGCCCCGGCCCGCAGGTCGTACAAACGTGAAAGGAGCTCTATGGCGAGAAACGACGGGATTGACCGTACCAGTGCAAGAAACGTAAACCTGACTGCCGCCAAAATTGGTAATGCTCAGCGGCACAATGAACGAGAAAAGGAATCCTATACCAACCCAGATATTATACCAGAACGCACCCCTCAGAACATCCATTTTAAGAAGCCTACCGCCGGATATGCAGAGATGTTTGCCCAGATGGAGCAGGATGGTATAATCTCCACTCGTGGTCTGAAATCAGACGCTAACCTTTATGGGGAACTGATTTTTGATGTAAACTCCGCCTACTTCTATAACCATGGTGGGTATGAGTTTGCCAAGCAATTTTATGAGGACGCTTACAAGGCTGCCATCGAGATTGTGGGCGGCGAACAGTATATTCTTTCTGCTGTCATGCACGCCGATGAGCGCAACCGGGCTATGTCCGAAGCATTAGGGCAGGATGTGTTCCACTATCATCTCCATGTGGTCTATGTTCCAGTTGTGGAAAAGCAGATCCTCTGGTCCAAGAGGTGCAAAGACAAATCACTTGTGGGAACCGTCAAGGAAACCATTATGCAGGTAAGCAGCAGTAAAAAATGGCTGTCTAAACCGGCATTGGATGAACAGGGATTGCCCATTCTCCAGAAGAATGGAAAGCCGGTGCTGCGGAAGTCTTACAGCGTCCTCCAGGATGATTTCTTCCAGGCCATGCGCAATGCCGGATATACTGATGTTGAACGTGGAGAACGGGGCAGTTCCGAAGAGCATTTGACCGTGACACAGTTCAAGGTGGAGCGGGAACAGGAGCGATTGGAACAACTCACAGCACAAACACAACAGAAAGAGCAGCAGGCAGCTTCTCTGGAAAAGAAGATTGAGAAGATTCAAAAACAGCAGATTGCCGTTCAGAAAGTGGAGCAAATAGAACCCCATGCAGTTCCGTTTTCCTCTAAAGTTATGCTGGATCGTTCTGAATATGAAAATCTGGCAGCTGCGGCAAAGAAGTTCTATGTCCAGGAGCGCAAGGAATCCAAGCTGCAAAAGGCTCTGGATACAGCGATGAAAATGATAAGTGAGTTGAAAGCAAAGGTCACCGCATTGACCGCAGAGCTGGCAGAGTACAAGTCTGTTCGGGGGCAGCTTCACGCAGCAGAGCTGGAACAGGAAAATAGTGAACTTCGCAGCAAGCTTCATATTTATGAAGATGTGATTTCTCGTAATAATTTATGGTCGTATTTCTCACGTCACAGAAAAAATGAGATTGATAGAGAAGAGTTGCGATAATTAACAAGCAGGAGGTCAGGTTTTCGCCTGATCTCCTGTTTGTTAAGCAAGGAGGAGAATTATCTTGTTTACAGCTAATAGGACAAAGGCTGAACCGGTCTAAGTTTGTTGATTTATGTGACATTTTGTGGTACACTATTACACAAATACACAATTAAATGTGCATGCGAGGTAAACGATTATGGCAGAAAGAAACATGGTAAATCTGACAATCACGATGACACGGGAAGAGCGCAAAGCGCTCAAGCAGATTGCTTTGGATAAAGACATGACGGTTTCTGCCCTTCTGCGTGAATGGCTGAAAGCATATCAGGAGAAGGAGGAGAAGCAGTAATGGCTGGACATACAAATGCGAGCATGAATGCAGCATTAAAGGCTAAAAACGATGAATTTTATACTCTGTTGACCGATATCGAAAAGGAAATGCGGTATTACCGCAAGCATTTCAAGGGAAAGATTGTGCTATGCAACTGCGACGACCCCTTTGAATCTAACTTTTTCAAGTATTTTGTCCTGAACTTCAATCGGTTGGGCCTGAAAAAGCTGATTGCCACCTGCTACCATACCTCTCCCATTGTAGGTCAACAGCTGCAATATCGGTATGGTAAGGATGGGCAGATGTCTTTCCTGTTTGGGGATGAATTGGACGAAAAGTATTCAGAAAAGCATCCCTACAAGGCTGTCGTGACCAAAGTCTATGACACCTCCGGCGATGGCGGGATAGATATGCTGGATGTGGCAGAGCTATTTAAATCCGGTGAAAATGAGTTGACCGAGTTGGAGGGGGACGGTGATTTCCGGTCCCAGGAATGTCTGCACTTGTTGGATGAATCGGATATTGTGGTGACAAACCCGCCTTTTTCGTTGTTTCGTGAATATGTAGCTGTGATGATGGAACACAAAAAGCATTTTATTATCATTGGAAATAGTAATGCGAGTACATATAAAGAAGTGTTTCCTTTAATTATGCAGAACAGGCTATGGTTAGGCGTAACAAGAAGCGGAACGGGTTCCATGTGGTTTCGAATTATGGATGATTTCCCGGAAAAATCAGGTCAGAAAATAGAGAATGGCATCCGCTATCAAACAATTGGTAATTCTGCGTGGTTTACGAATCTTGATGTTAAAAAACGTCATGAAGAGCTTATTTTGGTCAAGAGATATTCACCTGAGAATTATCCGAGCTATACCAATTATGATGCTATCGAAGTAAGTAAAGTTGCAGATATTCCATGCGATTATTCGGGTATGATGGGAGTGCCTATAACATTTTTAGGAAAATATAATCCAGATCAGTTCGAGATACTTGGACTCAGCTCAACGATGGCAAAACCTATTGACGAATGTGTGGAGCCAGACGCGGAGTACATCAAAGGTGGGCCAAGGTTTTATGTCAAGGAAGGGCATAAGAAGTACAAGCGGTGTTACGACCGTATTGTAATTCGGAACAAACACCCTGAACCGCCGAAAGAGGTAAAATAACATGAAAATTGAAGAACGCAAAGTGACCGTTCGGGAGGTCACCGAAGGCTATTTCAACGACGCAGAAGAAGGCGTCGTTGGCTATGATGGGCGCTTGGATATTCGGCCCAAATATCAGCGGGAATTTGTCTACAAGGACGCTCAGCGCAACGAGGTAATCCGCACCGTGATGAAGGGACTGCCTCTGAATGTCATGTACTGGGTGGACCGTGGAGAAGAGTACGAAGATGACCCGGACGAGCCAAGATATGAAGTACTGGACGGTCAACAGAGGACTCTTTCCCTTTGTGAGTATGTGGATGGTAATTTCTCTGTGGATGACAAGTATTTCAATAATTTGCCCAGCGATCAGCAGGCAAAATTTCTTGATTACGAATTATTTGTATATGTCTGCAACGGCACCGACAGTGAAAAGCTGGACTGGTTCCGCATCATCAACATTGCGGGAGAAGAATTGACTGATCAGGAGCTGCGGAACGCCGTCTATGCCGGCAGCTGGACTTCTGATGCAAAGCGGTATTTCTCCAAAACCGGCTGTGCGGCGGATACGCTGGCTGGTGATTATCTGAAAGGTGCTTCTATCCGTCAGGAATATCTTGAAACGGCTATTTTCTGGGCAGCCAGCGCTGAAGGGAAAACTATTGAAGCGTATATGGCTGAACATCAGAATGACCCCAGTGCGGTGCAGTTGTGGAACTATTTCCGCTCTGTGATCGACTGGGTACAAGCGATTTTCCCCAAAAAGCGCAAAGAAATGAAGGGGCTACCGTGGGGCCTTTTCTATAATCAGCATGGCAAGCGGACAGACCTTGACCCCAAGAAGCTGGAAACGGAAATTCAGCGACTCATGGGCGATGAAGATGTGACCAAAAAATCCGGTATTTATGAGTACCTGTTGACTGGCGAAGAAAAGAAACTGTCAATCCGTTCCTTTGACCGTCGGGATGCTCTGGCTGCTTACGAGAAGCAGGGACATAAGTGTGCTATTTGTGGTGAAGAATTTGAGTTTGAACAGATGCACGCTGATCATATTACACCGTGGAGCAAAGGCGGAAAAACAACGCCAGACAACTGTCAAATGCTTTGCCGGGACTGTAATCTGAAAAAGGGTGCACAGGAATAAGTTATCTGTTCAACGATTGTTTTTTGGATGGGTAATAGTAATTGATGATGATAGCTATTTAGAAGGTGCAATATGGGGGTAAGACTAACTGGAATAAGCACACCTATTGGTGGGCTTTCGTGGGAATATACAGAAAGCGCGGAGAATGTGGATTCCTTAATGGTTTCTCCGGGTCAAAAAATAAAAGTTTTTATTAGTTCGATTTGTGGCGTTGAAAAATATGATAAAGTTCGAGCAGAACTAAAAAAGGCCATAGAAGACACACAATTAGCTGATGTGTACCTTTTTGAAGGAAAAGGAGCAGCTTCATTGCCTGCTGGTGCTCATTATACATGGGCATTAGAAGATAGCGACATTTGTATTTTTTTGATTGATAACGCTGATGGAATTAGACCGGGAGTACAGGCCGAAGTAGATACAGTTAAAAAGTTTAATATCAAGGCTTTGTACTATTTTTGTGATGAGAATCAAAAAGAAAAGACTGCACTTGAACAGAGTCTAATGGGATCCCATTTTGCTAAAAGCAAAACCGTTCACAGTTTCAGTGAATTGAGCAAAGATGGAGCTCAGGCATTGATCGATGATATCGTTGCTGTATATCACTACTATTGTATAGGCAAAATTATTGTGAAGCCAGATGAACGTGATGAGATGCAAGAGATAGAAGTTGTAGGCACTGAAAAATATCAGCTTCCTACGATTCCTAAGGCTACATTAAAAAATGTGGATAAATGCAGGGACTATATTTTGAAATTCGTTCTTGGTTATTCTCGGGGTAAATTTCCGGGCGAAAAAGAAAAATCAAGCGAGATTGATGAATGGGGTCTTGAATTTCTTCAGGTACTGCTTGAAGGTAAATCTATCAAACACTTCAATACTGCAATGTATCTGGATGCATTAAAAGCGCAGCAAGATGATGGGCATTATCAAGTCGTTCAGATTCGCTGGCAAGCAATTCAGGCGTATTTTGCTGGAGATATCGAAAAGTGTGTAGAATATCTTGAAACAGCGTTAAGTTTTGCAAAAGAAACTAATCAGCCCACATGGGTCATAAAAGATATTCTGGTAGATCTGCGTAATCAGCACTGGACTCGTTGCACCGCAAAAAATGAGTATTCTGATACCCCAGCACAAAAGGAATTAACAGAAAGTAGTGAAGAACTTTATTATCCGATTCTTGACCGTATCCATGAATCGTTACATGAGAAATACATAGAGGGTCTGTACAAAAAGAAAACAGAATCACCTTACTCAGTTACCATAGGTAACAACTTAGATCAATATGGAGAAATGCTTGCAAGTTCTCTTATTGTATCTATGTATAATGGTTCATTAACTCATATTCTGCTTATTTATGAGAAAATTAGGGATTTTGTTTTTTATCTGAGTTGTAAATATGATGATTGGAATCTTAGACTCAACCTGTACAAACTTGCGATTTTTGAAGGAAAAGAAAAGGAAATTAAGGGTATTCAGGATTCTTACCCTGAGGTCCTGAAAAACTTAACTGCTGACGAAGCAGCGTCAATTATGGACTTTTGCCTAAATCATCCCATAAAGTATAAAAGATTAAGCAGTCAACTGCTGGCATTTGGTTCAGTAGGATATTTTTTGGATGATAAATGCTTTGCTCATCACGAAAAATCTATTGTTGATGAAATTAACTCTTGGTTGAACAGTGATACTCCTGTTGTTTTTATTGGTCAAAACATATTCAAATGTCTCTCGGGTATAACCTATAGAATGTCACAAGATACGCTCAGTGAAATATGCTGCAAATTCATCGAACGGCATTATAGTCGCTGGTATATGGATATGTTTAAGTTCATTGCAAATCGCCTCGATCTTCGAAAAATGAGTGAGGGTTCTGCGAAAGCACTGGTTGCGCATATTAACTGTGTGCTTGATAATGAAAAAGAACGAGAGCAGATAAAATATTCTCCTATTTTTTTGTGTGTTCTTAGAAAGCAAAATCGAACTTTCACAGAGGAAATGGATAAAAAGATAGCTGAATATTTATCAAACTATTATGAAGGTGACTATAGATTAGAAACCACAGAAGATGAACATCGAGATATGCCTGAGTTTGTGCGAGAATACGTAGAACGTATTCGAAAAAACAATGAAACGCAGGGTAAGAATGGCGTTTATTTCGGGCATGGTGCACGTGAGATTGCAACCGTTAGAGCCATTTTATTAGGGAAAGAACTCGTATGTGATGCAGATACTATGGATATGCTCATATCCGTAGTTGCAGACACTCTGCTAATTTCCAAAGAAGGGATCTCCACAAAACTTGATGCGATAGCACTTCTCATTTGCATTGTAGTAAAATATCCTGAAGACTATACAAGAAATCGAGATGTGTATGAGAAACTGTTTGAGCAGCAGAAGGCCATTGAAGTTGCCGACAATTCGATTATTTCATCTAATATCGATAGCATTTCCTTGAAAATTGGAATGCAATTATTATATACCGCTATGGGAAAAGATGTGTACATAGAAATACTCGAGTTAATGCCGTATATTCAGGGCAATGTTGCAACAACAATCGCAATAACTCATCTGATCGTTAAGTATTTGGAAAATTCAGATGATGTTTTGTTCCCATCCAAAGTGGAGGCAATTATCCTTCAGAATGTTTTGCGGTGGCTTCATTCTGAATATGCAGATATCAGATGGAATGCCACACGCATTCTTCTTACCATGTCTCGTAATCCGGAGAATTGCGGCATCGTAAACCGTCAGTTGGTGAATCTTATTGATTCTAATAGCGTATATATCAAAAACTTGATTATGCGACACCTTCATAAAGTGAACGGGATTACTGATGGAACAAAAGAGTATATCTTTTCCAAATGCAGATACGATGCTAATTTCGTTGTGAGAATGGTTTGTGAAGAAGTGGAAAAGGGCCTGGCTGAGGAATAACAGATAATCAGCCGAGCAGTTTATCGCTACCCGGCTGATTGATATTTTGTTATTCTTCCATGACCTCCAACATCATTCTGGCCCCCAAGCGGAAGCTGTGCTGGAACAGCAAGGATTCGGACATGGTCTGATACTCACGAACAGCATCCGTGTATCGAGAGAACAGTTCTTTCTGCTCATCCGTCATGGTAGCCAGAAGCTTTTCCTCATTTCGGGTAATCAGACGAAGCGCTTCCTTATATTCCTTGCAGGCGTTTGTGTCGTATTCGGTCGGTTCAATGTTTCCATACCAAAATTCTTCCAGAATTCTCATACGGTATCCTCCCCATAGATCAGCTCTTGAAGGATGATTTCTTCCGCCCGGTTTCGGATGTTATTCATGGCTCCGACCCATGCCATCTGATCCTGCGCTTTCAGCTGCTCATTGATACCCTCTTTCTCTGCCAGCTGTGTTACAAGCAGATGGAGTTTGTTTCGTGCCTGAGTGTCAATGTCAGCCAGATAGCTGTACAATTTTCCGCTGAGAACAAGGTCGGAATAAAGCATAGGACGATGCTCTTTCAGGTATTGCTGGTGCTTCCTGCCCCACATACCAATGGGAGATGTCCCCGCTTCATCCAGCACTAAGCAGGGGACATAGTAGTTGCCTTGGAGTTCATACCAAAGGCCATTGCACTGATCGAAGATGTATTTTTCCATTATGCTGTCCTCCGTGTGGAAATTTAATTTTGAGGTGATGACGAGAACAGCAACCAGGTTTCTTTCCCTACTGTTGTCCTGCGTCGCCCTGGGCAGCGATACGCAAGGCACATATAAGGAGCAAAACCTGCTTTTCGTGCACTATACACGGGAATGAAAATTAGAACATGATGTGCGGAAAAACCGCAGTATAGAGCCATAAATCAGGTGGAAAGCGAAGAAATCACCGGGTGTTTGGCAGGGTCAGCACCAGACCCTTGAAGTTCAGCAAGCGCTAAACTTTATCAAATTGGCTCAAAAAGCTCGGAAAACCGTTGTTTTCCGAGCTTTTTCTTTTCAGATTCCCCCGCCAGGAGGGGTCGATCCCTTATGGGTTCAAGCCATTCCGCCCAAAGGATATTGCGAAACAGCACAAGAAACAGCGGGGCATTGTCTCGGTGACAACGCCCCGCCGCTTCTTCTTATTTTTCATTCCCCACGTGAATACGCCGCCCCCGGACGGACACCTTAACCGCCCGAGTCAGACACCCTAAC
>OEQS01000083.1_pt1 | contig 14682 bp, 9 predicted proteins | sample 1539731 | NCBI WGS metagenome assembly OEQS01 (sample SAMEA3891890, study PRJEB23780) | metagenome | biome: terrestrial biome; feature: animal house; material: Caecal content | place: Italy | collected 2015-05-05 | reverse complement strand
TTCCCTTTCCATTTTACGACTGACCTTTCTGTCCGTCAATTCGGGTATGGGGGCACAAAGTATTGCTCAGAAGCACAACTGCAATCTGCGTCGATTGGACTTCCAGCAGGAACAGGGCTTGATGAGCAGTCTTCCTCTGGCACAAAACCTGATCGAGATTCGCCGTGGACTGACCACCAGTTCTACGGCTATTTTTGTCCCGTTTACCACACAGGAACTGTTCCAGAGTGGCGGTGAATCCCTCTACTATGGCTTGAACGCTCTGTCCAATAATCTGATTATGGTGGACAGAAAGAAGCTGAAAAACCCCAACGGCTTGATTTTGGGTACACCTGGTTCCGGTAAGTCCTTCTCTGCCAAGCGAGAAATCGCCAATGCGTTTCTGGTCAGCGACGATGATGTTATCATCTGCGACCCTGAAGCAGAGTACACGGCTCTTGTCCACAAATTTGAGGGACAGGTCATCAAGATCAGCTCCTCCAGCCAGAACTATATCAACCCCATGGACATCAACCTCAACTACTCCGAGGACGATAACCCTGTGGCTCTGAAAGCGGATTTTATCCTCTCTCTTTGTGAGCTGATTGTGGGCAGTAAGGATGGCTTGCAGCCGGTGGAAAAGACGGTCATTGACCGTTGTGTTCACCAGATTTACCAGAAGTATTTCGATAACCCCAAGCCGGAGAATATGCCGATTCTGGAGGACTTGTACGATGCCCTGCTGAAGCAGGAAGAAAAGGAGGCTCATCATGTAGCGACTGCCCTTGAAATCTATGTCAAAGGCTCTTTGAAGGTGTTCAACCACCGCACCAATGTGGACATCAACAACCGTCTGGTGTGTTACGACATCAAGGAGCTGGGCAAGCAGCTCAAGAAAATCGGTATGCTGGTGGTACAGGATCAGGTGTGGGGACGAGTGACCGCCAACCGAAGTGCCGGTAAGTCTACCCGATATTATATCGACGAGTTCCACCTGCTGCTGAAGGAGGAGCAGACTGCCACCTATTCCGTGGAAATCTGGAAGCGTTTCCGTAAGTGGGGCGGTATTCCGACCGGTATCACACAGAATGTAAAAGACTTGCTCCGAAGTCCTGAAATCGCAAACATTCTGGAAAACTCCGACTTCATTTATATGCTCAACCAAGCCAGTGGGGACAGAAGTATTCTGGCACAGCGTCTGAATATTTCCCCTCATCAACTCTCCTATGTGACCAACTCCGGCGAGGGCGAGGGACTGCTGTTCTACGGCAATGTGATTCTGCCCTTTGTTGACCGCTTCCCGACCGATCTGGAGCTGTACCGCATTATGACCACAAAATTGAACGAGGTGAAAAAGGAGGAGGTGAGCCATGCCAAGGAAACCGACACGCCTACGGTTTACGGAAGATGACCTTTCGGACGCTGCGGTGAAAAAGGCTGCGGATAAGGCAGAAAAAGCTGTATCCAAAGCCGAAAAAGCGGTGGACAAGGTGACACCCAAGAAACACCGCAAGCTCCGTCAGGAATCGGATATTTCCGCAAACAGAACCGAGAAGCTGCGATTTGGCAAGGTAAAGCATGAGGAACCGACAAAACCCACCACGGGCAAAAAGCTCCTGAAAGATGCCCCAAGGCAGACCGTTTCCTCTGCACTGCATCGGGAAATTGCCAAGAACGAGGATGACAATGTGGGTGTTCAGGCAACCCACCAGACAGAACAGGCTGCGGAAACTGCCTATCATGCGGTGGACTATGCCATGTATGGGCATAAGATGAAAGCCTATGACAAGGCAGAAAAGCTGGTGAAGAAATCCGATCAAGCCAATGTCAATGCCATGTTCGAGAAGTTCAAAAAGGATAATCCCACGGCATCCTCCAACCCTCTGTCCAGATGGCAGCAGAAACAGGCAATCAAGAAAGAGTATGCAGCCATGCGAGCTGGTAAAGGTGGCAAAGCTGCTGCATCGGGAGCCGGTAAGGGTGCAAAAAAAGGAACCCAGAAAGCTGTGGACGGATTGAAGAACCTGGGGCAAAAGCTGGTGAATATGGCAAACAAGAAGGTTTTGCTGATTATTCTGGGAATTGCCCTTTTGGTAACGGTGTTTTCCGGTATGTTCTCCTCCTGCACCGCCATGTTCAATGCAGGCGGTCAGGTGATGGTGGGAACTTCCTTTACTGCCGAAGATGAAGATATTCTTGGCACCGAGGAAGATTATACCGAAATGGAAAACAATTTGCGGGAGGAAATCGACAACATCGAAACCACCCACCCAGGCTACGATGAGTACCGCTACTATCTGGACGAGATCGGACACAATCCCTATGAGCTGGCAGCTTATCTGACAGTGGTATATGAAGCCTATACCCGTGAACAGGTACAGGCTGAGATTGCCCGATTATTTGAGGAACAGTATGAGCTGAAATTGGAAACCATTGTGGAGCGACGCTCCACCACAACCACCAATCCAGACGGCTCTACTTCCACCACCTATTACAACTATTATATCCTGGAAGTCACGCTGATAAACAAAGGCTTGGGAACCGTGATTGATGCTTCTGGTCTGACAGAAGATCAGAAACAGCGATATGAAGTGATTCTGGAGTTGATGGGCAATCGTCCTGATATTTTCGGGGATGACATTTATGCAACTCCAGGTGGTGGCAGCACAGGTGAGTACACCGATTATGATATTCCAGGTGAAGCACTGACGGATACCGCATTTGCCAACATGATACAGGAAGCCGAAAAATACCTCGGCTATCCCTATGTCTGGGGTGGTTCCTCTCCCTCTACCAGCTTTGACTGTTCCGGCTTCGTCAGCTGGGTTGTAAACAACTGCGGAAATGGCTGGAGTGTTGGCAGACAGACGGTTTTGGGATTTGTTGCAATGTGCGATATGATCCCCCCATCTGAAGCGAAACCGGGTGATTTGGTGTTCTTCCACAGCACCTACGATGCCCCAAGACCTGGTGCCACCCATGTGGGCATTTATGTGGGCAATGGGATGATGATTCATTGTGGCTCGCCAATCTCTTATGCCAATATCAATACAAGCTATTGGCAGGAGCATTTCTATGGGTTTGGCAGAATCCCTTAATCTGCCGGAAAGGAGAAGTTATGGGTGCAAAGTTAGAAAAACTGGGTGCAGAGCTTCAAAAAGCTCGCAAAAAGAAAGCGGAGTGGGATGCCAAGGTCAAAGACCTGGAACGCAGATACCGTGAGGAGGAAAACTCCGAGATTCACGAGATGGTACACGCTGCCAACCTGACCCCTGACCAGCTTTCTGAGCTGCTTCGCCTGTTTGCGAAGGATGCAGCTCCCAAGCCTGCAACTATTCAATTGATCAATGAGGAGGAAACTACACATGAAGTTTAAGTGGATTCGTACCATCTGTATGGCACTGGTTTTGAGCGTGGGGCTGTTTTCCACTACGGCATTTGCCTATGCCGGTGGAGCTGAGGAAACCGAGCCGACACCACCACCTGCGGAGGAAGTGGTGGAAGAACCTGTGGAGGAGCCGATGGAACCCCTTACTCCTGACGGGAATATGACATTGGTGGACGATGAGGGTAACACTCCCGAAGCTGGCAAACAGTTTATCACGGTTGTCACCAAGACAGGCAACTATTTCTATCTGATTATTGACCGTGATGATGAGGGCAAGGAAACGGTTCACTTCCTCAACCAAGTGGATGAAGCTGACCTGATGAAGTTGATGGACGAGGAGGAGCTGGAACAGTTTGCTCCTACTGAGGAGGTAGAGCCGGAGCTTACCCCCGAACCGGAGCCTGAGCCGGAAGTCCCAGAGGAAGAACCTGAACCGGAATCCAAAGTGAACTTCCTGCCTGCGGTATTTTTGATGCTGGCTCTTGCCGGTGGCGGTGGATTCTTCCTCTACAAGAAGTTCCAGGAAAAGAAAGCCCAACAGGAGCAGGAAAAGCCCGATCCTGATGCCGATTACACTGATGATGAGGACTACGGCTATCAGGAGGACGATGATATGGAGGAAGATCAGGAGGATTTTGACGAGGAGGACGAAAATTACGGAACTCAGAAAAGTTGAGCAGAAATTTCAAAAAAACACCTGGGGTCATAGTCACCCCAGGTGTCATGTTACTTGTGATTTTTCACAATTCCAGCTATTGTTGGCTGCTTTAATCCAAAGATCTTCCCGATGAATTCTTGTGTCATTTTCTCTTTCTTATACAAACGATATATCTCGTCATTGCGTTCTGATTTACTTTCAAATGGATAGATTTGAATCTCTCTGCGATCTATCATATAACCTTTATCCTTCAAAATAAAGAATCTTCTATGACCATCAGGATCATAAACCTGCAATTCAAGTTTTCTATATCCCTTTTTGGTTATGGATATAGAAAAATTCTCAATTTGTCCATTGCCGACTACATTTTGAATTTCAGACTGATTGAATGGGATTAGTGAATTACTCATAATGGTACATTCCTTTCAATATATTCAGATACAAAACAATGATGTTCGATATGAGCATATCAAATTACATTGTTGATGTCAAGATTAAATTTAAAAGGAGTTGATGCAAGTGAAATTGGTACTGGCTGAGAAGCCCTCAGCCGCACAGAGCTTTGCTAAAGTTCTGGGAGCTACCAAGCGTGAAGATGGCTATTTGGAGGGCAACGGCTATCTGGTCAGCTGGTGCGTGGGACATCTGGTAGAGCTGAGTTCACCGGAGAGCTACGATAAGCGTTATGCCAAATGGAAGTATGATGATCTTCCCATCTTTCCGGAACAGTGGAAGTATCAAGTGTCCTCCAGCACCCGAAAGCAGTTTGGAGTTCTCAAAAAGCTCATGGCGAGAGCTGATGTAGACAGCTTGATCTGTGCAACGGATGCCGGGCGTGAGGGCGAGCTGATTTTCCGTCTGGTGTATCACCAGTGTGGATGCAAAAAGCCTTTTGAACGACTGTGGGTGTCATCTATGGAAGATTCCGCAATCCGTGACGGATTCCAGAACCTGAAACCTTCAAGTGAATACGATGCTTTGTATGAAGCAGCCCTTTGCCGAGAGCGAGCCGACTGGTTGGTTGGTATGAACGCTACTCGGCTTTTTTCATGCCTGTATGGTCAGACGCTGAATGTGGGGCGAGTAATGACCCCCACACTGGCAATGGCAGTCATGCGAGAAGCGGAGATTTCCGCTTTCAAGTCTGAGCCGTTCTACACGGTGGAGCTAACCCTCAGCGACTTTACTGCCACCAGTGAGCGAATCAAGGACAAAGCAGAAGCTGCTGCTTTAGCCAAGGGCTGTATCGGAGCCATTGCCACTGTCACCAAAGCAGAGAAAAAAGAAAAGGCAGAGAAACAACCTTCCCTTTATGATCTGACCAGTTTACAACGAGATGCCAACCGTGTGCTGGGCTATACGGCACAGCAAACACTGGATTACACCCAGAACCTCTATGAAAAAAAGCTGGTCACTTATCCCCGTACTGACAGCCGATACCTGACAAGCGACATGGAGGACACGCTCTCAGCGTTGGTAGATATGGCGTTTTCCACTTTTCCCGTTGCTGGTGTAGAAATTGTGCCTGTTTCTGCCGGACAAGTAATCAATGACAAAAAGGTATCTGACCACCATGCCATTTTGCCCACCAGAGAATTGCAAAAATGCAATTTCAGTGAGCTGCCCAAGGGTGAGCTTGCGATATTGCAACTGATATGTACCCGTCTGTTCTGTGCTGTGGGCGAACCCTATCGCTACACCGAAACACAGGTGGAGCTGGATAAGGACGGTGTGCCTTTCACCGCCAAGGGTAAGCAGGTAGTGCAGATGGGATGGAAACAGTTTATCCCTCGTGACAAAGAGAAAAAAGAGGAGCCGATCCTGCCGGAGCTGCTGACCGGTGAGGGATTGAGTGTCCATGCTGCTGAGGTCAGAGAGGGCAAAACCACCCCACCCAAGCACTACACCGAGGACACTCTGCTTCACGCAATGGAAACTGCCAGTGCAGATGAAATGCCCAAAGAAGCAGAGCGTAAGGGACTGGGTACACCTGCTACCCGTGCCGGAACCATTGAGAAGCTGGTGCGGATCGGCTTTCTGGAGCGTAAAGGCGACAAGAAAACCAAGTACCTGATTCCCACCCATAAGGGGACAGCACTGGTGACAGTGATGCCGGAACAGATTCAGTCCCCCAGCATGACAGCGGACTGGGAGGAAAAGCTTCTGATGATTGAGCGTCAGGAGTACAACAGTGAGAATTTTATGCAGGAAATCAAACAGGTTATTTCTGAGTTAATCAAAAACTATCAAATCATTCAGGGTGCAGAGGTTATGATGAACGAAAGCAAAAGCGTGGGCAAATGCCCCCTGTGCGGGGCAAGTGTGGAAGATCGCCCCAAGGGGTATTTCTGTTCGGTGCGTGAGTGTAAATTTGCCCTTTGGAAGAACAACCGCTACTTTGAGAGCATTGGAAAAATACCCACCAGTTCTGTGATGTCCGCCATGCTTCGTGATGGCAGGGTCAAGCTGAAAGGCTGTAAATCTGCCCGTACCGGCAAGACCTATGATGCCATTCTCTGCATGGAAGTTGCTCCTGATGGCAAAATCAACTTCAAAATGGAATTTGAGAACGGAGGGAAAAAGTGATGGACGAGAACAACAAACAGGATATTCGTTTCATTGACAGTCGCTATCGTGACCTGTTCAAGCTGCCCAACGGTGGATTTATCCAGGTGTCCTACCCGGATGAAACCGTCATTAAACAGTGTGTGTTCATTGACCCCTATCACACCCAGGTGGGAAACAATGTATTTCACATCTGCGAGTATGCCGAGCGTATGGAGCGTATCGGAGCCACCTATCAGGCAGAGCCGGAAATCATGGGCGATGAAGCTGCCTGGAAGATTGGCAGGGATAAGTACCTTGCCATTCAAGCCTGTGACGAGGGCTATGATTACAGCCTTTTGAACGAGCATTTTGTGGACATGGATGGCGGTGTGTTGGAAAATCCTGAGCTGTCCATGCTGGAAGCCAGAGCGGAAATTTTCAATCTTCTCGGTATTGCTCCCAAAGAGCTTAGTGCGATGGTATATGATGAAGTGATGGAACAGTGCTTTGAAGCCGGTCGGCAAGCGGTTGTAGCTGACCCTTCTGCCGGTTGTAAGTCGGTGATGGAGCAGCTCACACAGGTTACGGATAAACCTGCTGTCACGGCAAAAGCACCCCACAAGAAACATGATATGGAACGGTAAGGAGGATGCCTATGTCACAGGAAAAGATTGAACGCTGGAATGAGGTCGAGGGCAATCTGGGCAGTCAGCAGCGACTGCAAGCGTTTCTGGATAGTGCCAACGATTCCTATGCGATTTTGCAGCTGCGTCGCACGGATGAAACCACCTATGAACGCTTCATGTCCTATGGCTATCTGCAAAGTCAGGGCAAGGAGCCGGATGTTGACCACTACGATGTGGTGTATGTGGCAGAACTGCCTGCCCACCCCTATGTCAGCCAGGATGGGTTGTTGGAGGGGTTATACACCAAGTTCAATGTGGATCACCCCGAAAATTTTCGAGGACACAGCCTGTCCGTCAGCGACATCGTGGCACTGAAAACCGATTCCGTGGTATCGTATCACTATGTTGATTCCATTGGATTCAAAGAGCTGCACGGTTTCATGCCGGACAATTATCTGAGAAATGCGGAAATGGGTCTGGAAGATGACTATGGCATGATTGATGGCATCATCAACAACGGCAAAAAGGAGGAGCCGTCCTCTGTGCTGGAACAGCTCAAGGCGAAACCGTCCGAGCGTGACCGACCTGCCAAGCCTGCCCGTGAAAAGGAGGTGGAAAGAGAGTAATGGAAAAGAATCTGACATTGGATGAGAGGATGATGATTCTGTTATACAGCCCTGGCACTAAGCCGGGGCTGGTGTCAAAACTCCATGAGATTCAGCGATGTCTGACACCGGAAGAAACTGAGCTGATGGCACTGACTCAGCGAGTGCTGACCAAGGTGACTGCCATGACAGATGAGGAGTTTCAAACGCTGGATTTGATGCCGGATCTGTAATGCCTTTGCAGGAGATTCGATTGAGAGATCGGATTTCCTGCTTTTTAATCCCCAAAATCTGAAAGGAGGAATGTGTTTCATGCCTACGAAAGCCCAGATGTACGTACAGATGGCAGAAGTGGCTGCCTGTCAGGTCACAGGAAGCCGTGAAAACTGGACGTCGTTTCTGACTACCGCAGCAAGGCTCTACAAATATCCCTACCATGAGCAGCTGATGATCCACAAGCAAAGACCGGAGGCAACTGCCTGTGCAGAATATGACTTCTGGAATAAGTGGGGACGCTATGTAAAGCGTGGTTCCAAGGGGATTGCCCTGGTTGCCTATGATGGTGATCGTCCCAAGCTCCGCTATGTCTTTGATGTATCAGACACCGGTGGACGCAGAAATGCCCGTCCCGTTAAGCTGTGGACGATGGAGGATGAGTACCGTAAGCCGGTAATGGAAGCTCTGGAAAAATCCTACGGTGTATCCGCCACTGAAAACAGCTTTGAAGATCAGTTGGAGAAGATTGCCCGTCAGCTTGCAACGGAGTATTGGAATGACTTCGGGAAAAACATCGTCGGCATCGTTGAGAATTCCTTCCTGATGGAGTATGATGAGTACAACATCGGAGCGTCCTTCCGAAACGCAGCCACGGTCAGCATCACCTACGCACTCTACTCCCGTTGCTGTGGCAATCCCGATGACTACTTTGAACACGAGGACTTTCTCGATATCTTCGATTTCAACACCAGACAGACTGCAAATGCCCTTGGTACAGCGGTGAGCGAGCTGTCCTCTCAGGTATTCCGTGAGATCGAAGTCACAATCCGAAACTATGAACGCATGAAGCAGGCAGAAAGGAGCCAAGATGATGAACGAGATCACTTACAGACAGGTTGGAGATTTCCTGATTCCCAACATCGAGCTGACACCCATGGAGAACAAGCCCCTGGGCAAGTACGGGAGAATGCGTCGAGCCTATCTGAAGGAGCACAATCCCATGCTCCTGAACGATTTGATTCTCAGCGAGAAGCTGTTCCCGCACCTGTGGGAGATCGACGAAACAGCACACCGGAGAGTGGGACAGCTGATGACCGAGCTGCTGGAGCAGAATCCCGCACCGGACAAAGCAACGCAGCAGATGGCGTGGGTACAGCACATGAACAGCCTGAAAGCACAGGCGGAGGAAATCGTGGTATCAGAGTTGGTGAACAGCTAAGTCTGAACCTGTTCCTCTCAGAAGCAGAACAAATTAGCCTGATTGATGAAGCAGAGAGCAAAAAGCCCTCTGCTTTTTCTTTTTCCAGTGAGCAAATTGACCAGATGCTTACCGTTGGTGGAAACGAGAATAATCTTCGCATGATGGTTGCACTGGAATATATGAAGGGTAAGTCCACCGAGGAGATTGCCAAGCGATTGCCTGAGCTGTATCAAGGCAGCAACGGCTTCAAGCTGGATGGCATTGAAGCAACCGTCTGGTTCGATGAGCAGTGTATCCACATTGCCAGAGGAAAAACCGCCCGTTTTGCCCCGTCCAGACAGGTGATTTCCTGGCAGGAAGCCGCTGAGCGTATCGGTAAACTGCTGGAGAGTGGCGAGTATGCCACCAATGTGGAACTGGTGGAAGCTCCTGGTTATGAGCGAACAAAAGTGGCTGAGTCCCTTTGGTATCTTGTTCACGACCTCTCTGAAGCAGGCAGAGAGCAAGGCTGCCTTGCGTCGCTTCAAGAGCTGGGTAGCGGTGGTTTCCCCGACGCAACCAAGGCACTGGCAGATAAACTGGCGGATGGCGAGTTCCGTTCTGTACTCATGGTGGAGTATCAGCGTTTTCTGGAAACCTACCATAATGACCCCTCTGTTATGCGTTTCCACTATCATAAGCTGGAGCGTTTGGAGCAGCGACTGGAGGAGCTTTCTTTGCCTCTGCGTGAGTATCACACAGACAGGATGAGGGCTCCTATTATCCCTCAGTTCATCACCAATGATGAAATCAACGAATCCCTCTGCGGTGGCAGTGGCTTCTCTGGTGGTAAGGCTCGTATCTATGAGTATTGGCAGTCCGGTCATTCGGCTCAGGATAAAGCAAACTTCTTAAAGAATGAGTATGGCACTGGCGGTCATTCCCATGCCCTTTCCAGTGCTTCTGGCAGTGGTGAGGATCACGATGCCAAGGGCATTCGATACACCAAACCTGGCTGTGATAAGGTACAGCTCTCCTGGTCGCAGGTGGAAACCCGTATCGACGATCTGGTAAAGCAGGGACGCTATTTTGATAAGGATGCTCTGGAGCAGTATCAGCAGGAAAAACAGGCTGTCCAGAAAAATCAAAGTGCATTTGATGCCTATAACGAGATAAAAGAAGCTCACCCTGATGATATTGTGCTTTATCAGGTCGGTGACTTCTTTGAAATGTATGGCGAAGATGCCAAAATTGCAGCTCAGAAACTTGAAATCAATCTCACAACACGCTCAATCCCCAATGTCGGTCGAGTGGAAATGTGCGGGATTCCCTCTCATACACTGGAGCAATATACAGAATTGCTCCTTGAGAGCCACAGTGTCACTATTTCTGCGATTGCACAAGGCGAAACAGAACGCAAAACCTACATGATGCCCTCCATCAACCATGAAGCCGAAAGAGCTATTGATGCAATGGAAGCTGAATTTGGGGCAGATGGTTCCCGTGCTTTTGGTAGCTCTGCTGTTCACGAAGCCGAAGCATTGGAGCAGGATAGCGAGGAGGACAGTCCGTTCGTCCAGCAGGTCATGCGAGATGTCGAAGCGATTGCCAGCGAGGAAGAATCCTACGAGCGTTTCAGCGTGATTGAAACCGAAAAGGGATATGCCATCTGGGATGACATTCGGGATGAAATTTATGTGGATGAACAGGGAGTCAGCGAGGAATTTACCAGCGAGTGGCAGGCAAACGACTACTTGCAGGAAGTGAAAAAGGCTGTTGCTGAAAAAGAATCCGCTGAATGGATGTATGTGGAGCAATCCAAGCTGGAAGCAGAAGTGGAAGCCGATGTTCTCACCAATGAGGAATTTGATGCAAAGTATCTGATTCCTGGTCAGACTGTGGTGGAGCTGGATGATCGCACTTTCCGGGTAGAGTCGGTGGACTTGTCCATTGATAAGGTGGAACTGCGTGATGTAACTTTCACCAATGCAGTGGGTTTCCCTATTTTCCGTGTGGAGCATTTCGGCACGATGCGTCATTTGCTGGAACAGCAGATGGAAAGCCAGACACAGCAGCCTGACCATTTTATACACCACTACTATGTGGTGGAGGACTTGCAGGTGCGTGGGGTGTTGCAACTGAAAGAGTATGGCACCTTTGAGGAAGCGATGGCAGCATATCAGTCCTTGCCGACGGACAAAATCAAGGCTCTGGGTGTGCAGAACACCAGAACCCCTCTGCCTGGAAGTCTGGATCTGATTCAGTGTAAGGATGGACAGGACACTCTCATCAGGGACTATGAGCGAGTGGACGGCTGGCAAAATCCTGAGATTCTGGAGGTGGTGGCGAAACTCAACACCATGCTTCAGGAAAACAGTGTGATTCGTGTTCCGGCTGAAAACTATGTCATTACCGATGACAACCTGGGTGAAGGTGGAGCCAAGCTGAAATATGTCCGCAATGTAGCAGCGATTCGCACCCTTTTTGCGTTGGAGGAGGAAAACCGTACACCTACCCTGGAGGAGCAGGAAATTCTGGCAAACTATGTGGGCTGGGGCGGTCTGGCAGATGCCTTTGACCCCAACAAGCCTGCGTGGGCACAGGAGTATGCCAATCTGAAAAACCTGTTGCCGGAGCGTGAGTATGAAGCAGCCAGAGCGTCCACCCTCAATGCCCATTTCACCAGTCCTACGGTGATTCGTGCCATCTACGATGCTGTTGGTCGCATGGGATTTGAAACCGGAAATATTTTGGAGCCGTCCATGGGCGTAGGTAATTTCTTTGGTATGCTGCCTCCTGAAATGAGAAACAGCCAGTTGTACGGTGTGGAGCTGGATTCCATCACCGGACGCATTGCCCAAAAGCTCTACCCCAAAGCTGATATTACGGTGGCTGGATTTGAAACCACAAACCGCCGTGACTTCTTCGACCTGGCGGTGGGCAATGTGCCGTTTGGCAACTATAAGGTGGCAGATAAGCCCTATGACAAGCTGGGATTCTCCATTCACAATTATTTCTTTGCCAAGGCTCTCGATCAGGTTCGTCCCGGTGGCATAGTTGCCTTTGTGACAAGCCGATACACCATGGATTCCAAGAATATGGATGCCCGAAAGTATATCGCTCAGAGGGCAGAGCTGCTGGGAGCCATTCGCCTGCCCAACAATGCGTTCAAGGCAAATGCCGGTACAGAGGTTGTGTCCGACATCATCTTCCTGCAAAAGCGTGACCACCCCATCGACATTGTTCCTGATTGGGTGCATCTGAACTGCACAGAACAAGGCTTTACCATGAACAGCTACTTTGTGGAGCACCCTGAAATGGTTCTGGGCGAGCTGACTACCGAAAGCACCCAGTATGGCAAGGAGGACTTGACGGTTCGTCCCCGTGAGGGCGTGGAGCTGTCCGAGCTGCTTCGGGAAGCTGTCACCCATATCGAGGGAACCTATACCCCTGTGGAGCTGATGGAGGATGTGGAGAGCCAGGAAAAAGAGCCAATTACCATTCCTGCCTCTCCCGATGTGAAAAACTTCTCCTACACGGTGGTGGATGGCGAGGTATATTTCCGTGAAAACTCTGTCATGCGTCTGGTAGAGCTGAACGACAAAGCCAAAGAGCGTGTCTGTGGCATGGTGGAACTGCATCGTATCGTGGGTGAGCTGATGGAGTATCAGCTGGAGGACTACCCCGATGAAGCCATTGCCCAAAAGCAACAGGAGCTGAATGATGCTTACGATGCGTTCACCGCAAAGAACGGACTAATCAACAACAAAGCCAATGAAAAGGCGTTCTCCGATGATTCTGCATACTACCTTCTCTGTTCTCTGGAAAATGTGGACGAGGACGGCAATCTCAAGAGCAAGGCGGATATGTTCACTAAGCGTACCATTCGCCCCGAACGCAGAGTAACCAGCGTGGATACTCCTGCGGAGGCTCTGGCAGTCTGCATTGGTGAGCGTGGTAAGGTGGACTTGCCGTTCATGGCACAGCTTATGGGTACAGAGGACACCGCCAAAATCGCAGCGGATTTGCGTGGCGTGATCTTCCGTATCCCCGAACCGTTGTCTGAGGGCAGCACTCCCCGCTATGTGACTGCTGACGAGTATCTCTCCGGCAATGTCCGTGAAAAGCTCCGTCAGGCACAGATGGCAGTACAGACCAGTGAGGAGTATCGCCCCAATGTAGAAGCATTGGAAATGGCACAGCCCAAAGACCTGGATGCTTCTGAAATTGATGTGCGTCTGGGAGCCACCTGGATTGATGCAAGGTATATCCAGCAGTTCATGCAGGAAACCTTTGAAACCCCGTACTATCTCCGTCGCAGCATTGAGGTAAAATTCTCCGATATTACCGCAGAATGGCGTATCTCTGGCAAAAGCTCGCCCAGTCACAACGATGTTGCTGCCTATACGACCTACGGCACCGACCGTGCCAATGCCTACCGCATTTTGGAGGAAACCCTGAATCTGAAGGACATTCGTATCTATGACACCATTGAGGATGCGGATGGAAAGCAGCGTCGTGTGCTGAACAAGAAGCAAACCACTCTGGCACAGCAAAAACAGCAGACAATCAAAGATGCGTTCCGTGACTGGATTTGGAAAGACCCCCGCCGTCGTGAAGCTCTGGTCAATCAGTATAATGAGCTGTTCAACTCCACAAGACCCCGTGAGTACAACGGCGATCACATTGTATTCGGTGGTATGAACCCCGATATTACCCTCCGTGAGCACCAGAAAAACGCCATTGCTCATGTGCTTTATGGCGGAAATACGCTGCTGGCACACGAAGTTGGTGCAGGCAAAACTTTTGAAATGGTAGCTTCTGCCATGGAGAGCAAACGCCTTGGATTGTGCCAAAAATCCCTGTTTGTCGTGCCAAATCACCTGACTACCCAGTGGGCATCGGAGTTTTTAAGACTGTATCCCTCTGCCAATATTCTCGTGACAACAAAAAAGGACTTTGAACCCCAGAACCGCAAGAAGTTCTGTGCCAGAATTGCTACCGGTGACTACGATGCGGTCATCATCGGTCACAGCCAGTTTGAGAAAATCCCCCTGTCTGCCGAGCGTCAGGAGCGTCAACTGCGAGAACAGATTGATGAAATAGAAGATGCTTTAGCAGAGTTAAAACACAGTAGAGGAGAAAATTTCTCTATCAAACAAATGGAGAAAACAAGAAAATCTTTGCAAACCCGTCTGGATAAGCTGCTGGCAAATGACCGCAAGGACGATGTTGTAACCTTTGAGCAACTGGGTGTTGACCGCCTGTTTGTGGATGAGAGCCATGCGTTCAAAAATCTCTTTTTGTATACAAAAATGAGGAATGTTGCCGGTCTTTCCACTTCGGAAGCACAGAAATCGTCCGATATGTTTATGAAGTGTCGCTATCTGGATGAAATCACCGGTGGGCGTGGTGTTATCTTCGCAACGGGTACTCCTGTGAGCAACTCCATGACCGTGCGCCCGTAAGGGGCTGTAATAATC
>OEQS01000082.1_pt1 | contig 14756 bp, 11 predicted proteins | sample 1539731 | NCBI WGS metagenome assembly OEQS01 (sample SAMEA3891890, study PRJEB23780) | metagenome | biome: terrestrial biome; feature: animal house; material: Caecal content | place: Italy | collected 2015-05-05 | reverse complement strand
ATCTGCCGGTGACCGGCACGGCGGATTTTGCCACATGGTCGGCGATCTACGCGGCCTACCTTGCGCTATCCGAGGGCGATGCGCTGCCGCCTGCCGTCGCGTTTTTTCCGACCGCTGCTGCGGCTACGCTTGCACCGGGTGACAAGGGGCCGAGCGTATTCGTGTTGCAGCTGATGCTCGGTACGTCTGCACCGCATTTCGGGGGCTTCTTGCCTGTGCCGCTGACCGGCGAGTATGACGCGGATACCGAGGCGGGTGTGCGCACCGCACAGGGCTGGTTCCGTCTGCCGGTGACCGGCGTAACCGACCGCGCCACATGGTCGGCGCTGGCGTTGCTGCACAACAGTCTGTTTGACCGCACGCCGCTGGCGTGGCAGCTGGAATAAAAAAAGGACGCCCTCGGGCGTCCTGAGACTGTCGAAAAACATAGTTTTAGACAGCCTCTCGATTGAAACCACGCTTCCAATCGAATTAAATGTATCAAAAAGGCGGGCAAAGCTCGTCTTTTTGATGCCGCTCACAGAGCGGCTGAACCATACGCGCTATCGCGCGAATACTTTTACGACAAGCTAAAAGGACGCCCTCGGGCGTCCTTTTAGTGTTGGATTTTATTCTGCGGTTTCGGAAGTTTCGGTGCTGCCTTCCGTTGCAGCGGCGTCGGCGTCTTCCGTTGCAACGTCATCGGTCGCGGGCTCGTCCGAGGCGCTACGCGCCGCGTCCTGTTCGTCGAGCACAGTCTTGACGTCCGCATACAGATAGTCGCGTACGTTCTGATAGGTGATCTCGTCGAATACCTCGGTGGTCTGCACATCGGCTTCCTGCATCCACTGGTTGAGCAGATCATCCATCGTGCCCGCCGACATCGTGACCAGCAGACCCTTATAGTTTTCAAACTGGCCGTCTACGTCCAGCGGCTCGCGCTTGATAATGTGGTAGCCGTAGTCCGACTGGACAAGGCCGGAAACCTCGCCCTCACCGAGCGCCTTGGCCGCATCGTAGAAAGAAGTGACCATCTCGCCCTCGGTGAAGATGTAACCATCCGGGTTGCCGGTCAGGCCCGGATCCTCGCTGTATTCGTTCATCAGCGTGTCGAAGTCCTCGCCCGCATTGATGCGGTCAAGGATGGCCTGTGCCTCGGCCTTGGCTTCCGCGTCCGTGCGGAGGGTCTCGCCGGTGGTCGAGTCCACGGTCGAGATCAGGATGTGCTTAGCCGACAGGTAGTTATCCGCGAAATACTGGCGCAGCTCGTCGTCGCTCGGCACGTTCACGCCGTTTTCGCCATAGTAATAATCGTTGAGCACCTGATAGCACTGGCTGATGTACACAAAGTTGCTGTAACTCTCATCCGAGAAGCCAAAATTGCCGACCTGATTGAGGTAGCCGTCGTAGCCCAGCATATCGATCGTGTCCTGCCGCAGCTGGCCGACCTGCTTTTGCTGGGTATAGTTCATCTTCAGGCCAAGCTCGTTGAACTTCTGGAGCAAGACGCGCGCATAGACCGACTGATCCTTCGCCGCCTGCGGCATGGACAAACCCAGCGTTGCCGCGGCGTACTCGTCGTCCCACACGTTGTTCATGCCGAACTGCGCGTACATATTCTCGTAGTATTTCATGTTGTACAGCATGTAGCCCGCGTATTCGTCCGCGCGCACCTCGTCGCCGTTGACCGTCATGACGACCGGCGCGTCGGTGTTAGGCTGTTGATAATGGATGGTCATGCTGTCGACGCCCCATACAGTGCCGCCCATGACAACGACCAGCATCACAACCAGCGCGACCACGCGCTGCATCATTTTGCTCATATTAAGACACTCCTTATTGTGTAATCTGAACAGACTTCCATCAGTATAGCACTTTTTATACGCTGATACAAGCAAAATCACAAAATCGTCACAAAGGGACAGCCGCATACAAAAACCGGTTGCGGCTTTCGCTTATTCCATCAGGCCGACACAGTCGTAATACGGCTTTGCGGCGATCTTGTCCTTGTTTTGCTTAAACAGCGTGTGGCCGAGCGTGACGACCAGATAATCCGCCTTGGCGAGCACCTCGTCAAAGGAGACATTTTCGATGCCCTGCACCTCGCTGTCCTTTGCAAACGGCTCGCAGGCCAGCACCTTGACGCCCTTCTCCTGCAAAATGTGGCACAGCTCAATCGAGGGGGACTCGCGCAGGTCGTCCACGTCCGGCTTGTAGGACAGGCCGAGCACGCCGACCGTATCGGTCACCTTGGCCATCTTGGAGACGACCTTCTCGGCCACAAAGCGCGGCTTGTTCTCGTTGCGCTCACGCGCGGCGAGGATGACCTTGGCCTCCGCCGGGAACTGCTCATAGATGAACCACGGGTCTACCGCGATGCAGTGGCCGCCGACGCCCACGCCCGGGGTCAGGATGTTGACGCGCGGGTGGCAGTTGGCGAGCTTGATCAGCTCAAATACGTCGATGCCCATTTTGTCGCAGATGACCGAAAGTTCGTTTGCATAGGCGATGTTGACATCGCGGAAGGTGTTCTCGGTCAGCTTGCACATTTCGGCGGTCAGGTCGTCGGTTTTGTGGACGACGCCCTTTTCCAGCACCTTTTCATAGATGGATGCGGCCATCTCGGCGGCTTCAGGTGTGCGCGCGCCGACGATACGGTCATTGTTCTTCAGTTCGTACATCATGTTGCCCGGGATGACGCGCTCCGGGCAGTGCGCGACGTGGATCTTGTCCATGTCGATGTCCGACTCCTCGCTCAGCACGCGCGCGAGCATCTCGCTCGTGTGCGGCGGCACGGTCGATTCCAGAATAACCAGATTGGATGGCTCGAGCAGCTTGCCCGCCATGCGGCCGGCGGACTCGACATACTTGAGGTCGGCCTTGTGGCTGCCGGTCTCGTCCTGATAGAACGGGGTCGGCACGGCGATGTAGAACACATCGGATTTGGAAAGCTCGTTGGAGAAGTGCAGGTGACCGTGCGAAACGGCAGTCTCAAACGCTTCCTGCAAGCCCGGCTCGACAATATGGATGTGGCCGCCCTGCAAGGTGGCGATCGTTTTTTCGTTCACGTCAAAGCCGCAGACCTCAAAACCAGCCTCGGCCAGCGTGATTGCGGTCGGCAGGCCGATATAGCCCAGACCCATGACAGTAATTTTCATAATTTCAAAACCTCTTTATCGACATTCTTTAATCATTATACCACTTTTTTCTCAGAATTCAACGTAGTGTTTGAATTTTCCCCGGAAAGCGGCTATAATGGTTAGTGACCGATTTCATACTGAAATGATAGGATGTATGCGTTATGATTTTTAAGGGGCTGCTCGACGACGCGCGCTCAATCCGCGACCGCGACCCGGCCGCGCGCACCACGCTCGAGGTATTCCTGCTGTATCAGGGCTTTCACGCGCTGATCCTGCACCGGCAGGCGCACTGGCTGTACAAACATAAGCGGTTTTTCCTCGCACGCTGGCTTTCGCAGTTCGCGCGCCATATGACCGGCATCGAGATCCACCCGGGCGCGACCATCGGCCGCCGCCTGTTCATTGACCACGGCATGGGCATCGTCATCGGCGAAACCGCCGAGATCGGCGACGATTGCACGATTTACCATGGCGTGACCCTTGGCGGCACCGGACACGACACCGGCAAGCGCCACCCGACGATTGGCAACAATGTGCTGATTTCGACGGGCGCAAAGGTGCTCGGCCCGTTCCATGTTGGCGATAACAGCCGCATCGGCGCGAATGCGGTTGTGTTGCAGGAGGTGCCGCCCAACTCGACGGTTGTCGGCATGAAGGCGCGCGTGGTCAAGATCGACGGACAGCGCGTGCCGTCCTACGACCTCGACCAGATCCATCTGCCCGATCCGCTGGCGCAGGAGCTGTGCCGCTTGCAGCACCGCGTCTATGCCAACGAGCAGAAGCTCCGGCGCGAGGAGCTGCGTGACCGCGAGGCGGACGAATAAAGAAGTGGATGAGCAGCGGACAGCAAGGCCGAAGCCATATATTTTTCAGAATATTCTCAACAAAGCACAGTAAGCCGGGCGCAGTGTTTGACACGCCGCGTCCGGTCTGCTATAATCATGTCATGCCGCCATGGCGGAACTGGTAGACGCAGGGGACTTAAAATCCCCCGGAGCGTATCCGTGCCGGTTCGATTCCGGCTGGCGGCACCAAAAAAGCCCTGTATCCGTAACGGATGCAGGGCTTTTTGCTGCGTGCAGGGGCGTTTCATGCAGCAGGCAGGAAATACGCGGATTGAAGGACAGGAGGGTGTTGCGCCAAAGTGTTGGAAATTACCTTCTCGTTATCTGTTATCCCGCCATACTGTCGCATAAAATATTTCAAATATTTCCCGTAAGGTATGCATAAGTTACTCTTGACAAAATTTATGGAATGATGGAAACTACTGTTAGGAGCTTTTTGATGGAACTGGATGTTCAACTGTGTTCTTTGCAAATTGATTTTTGGGGATAACGCCATTATCCTAACTGTGTGACTTTGGGCAATCTGGATTTCACGAAGCAGGATTTTATTTGTACGGGATGCTATAAACTATGGAAATAGGTGTCGGATTGAAAAAAAGATTTGGCCTGAGTATATATATTGCAATTTTTTTGGTCATAGAAATGGTGTTTGGCTATTTCATTCTGGAATCTCGCAATCTTTTTGTGAAAAGCACCATCCAAGACGGCTGCTATCTGGCTCAGGCTCAAGCAGAAAAAATTGAAACGCGGATGGATGAATATGCCTTTGCCGTGGATCTGGCCGGAAAGTATCTGGACGAGATGGTTGCGGCGCAAACGCCTGAAACGCAAATTCAGCAGTGGATGAAATCTTACTGTGACAAGATCGCAGACCAGTTTGGCGGCAATGTTCTGGATCTCTATGCCGTTTTGGATGGCGCTATCGTCGCGGCCAACCCGTGGGAGGGCGACGATGAATATGATTATGCATCCACATCCTGGTATTCAGATGCCGTGGCAGCAGCGCCGGGCACCATTGTGTTTTCCGATTTGTATAAAGATGCGATCACCGGCCGGGATGTGTTTACCATGTCTCAGTCGCTTTCGGATACCGGCAATGTCGTTGCCATAGATGTGTATATCACCAGTGAGAACTGGATGGATTTTTCGGAACTGCCGGACGGTTATGGATTACAGGTCTATGACCCGCAGCAAACACTGGCGTATGCCATAGGATACACCAGTGTTATTAAGCTCCGGAAGGACATATTGGCACAAAGCCCTGAGGAAGTCTCCCATTATACGGGGTACGTTGAGGATGACTACAACCTGTATCTGTGTAAGCTGAGCAGTGGCTGGAGCGTGGTCGTCGCGATCCCCGGTGAAAATCTGCTCTCCACAAACCACATGCTCCTGATGAACCTTGGGCTTGGCCTGAATGTTCTGAACATGGTCATCACCATGGTGTTCCTGATTTCGCATGTTCGCAACAGCAAGCATCTTCGTCAGGATGCGGTGACGGGCCTTTTGAACCGATCCTATCTGATAAAACAGGTACGCAAGCGGCTGAAAAAGTCCGGCGGCACACTGCTGATCGTGGATCTGGACAACTTCAAAAATGTCAACGACAACTATGGACACGACCATGGCGATTTGGTGCTTGTTCAAGTGGCGGAAGTGTTGCAGAGCTGTTTCCGGAAAACGGACTGCATTGGGCGGCTTGGCGGCGATGAATTTGTGATTTACATGGATGCATCCCTTGCGGATGCCACACTAAACGTCAAGATGCAGGAACTCATCCGTCGGGTATCTGTGCTGTCGCAGAAGTACCCCCTGAGCAATTTGTCCATCAGTATCGGCGGCTGCCGTTGCAAGAAGGGCGATAAGTACAGCGAAGTGCTCAAGCATGCGGATGAAGCGTTATACCAAGTCAAGAACAGCGGCAAATGTGGGTTTGTGATGAGCCGCTATAATATTGATAAACAAGCATAAAAGGTATGTGAAAAACAGACTGGCCAAACGTTCCATATGACGAAAAACCTCCGGTGGCGATATTGTGTCGGCTCGATTTCAGCTGGAGGCACCAAAAAAAACGCCCGCAATCCCAAAGGATTGCGGGCGTTTTTGTAGCAAGATAAGATTTGGTATTAAACATCTCCGCTGCGCCGCGATATGTTTTGGCATAACAAAAAAGCCACTGGGACATGGACAAGCATTGTCTTATCCTTTCGCACGCCCGTGGAAGCCGCTTTTTGGGGGTGGACAGTTGCCCGGCAAGCCGCAGGGCTGCCGCCCGCATCACTCGATGATCAGTTCAAAGTCCTCGTTTTCGGCGGCCGCACCCGCCAATACGCGCAGAACCAGTTCGCCGTAATCGCCCAAGTTGATGACCAAATCCTCTGCGTGCACCAGCGTCAGCTGTGTGGGCCCGCAGAAGTACAGCTCATCATACAGGGCGTCCAGCGTACCGCCGTACCCCTCGGCAAAGTCGAATGTGCGCGCCAAGGTCTCGTGCAGTTCGGCACGGGTGTACAGGGTCTCTGCGTCAACAAGCAGCTCCCGCATAATATACCTCCCCAAAGCCGCACGGGCCGCGTCCGGCCCGATTGCGGTTTTATTTTGCGTTTGGATAAAAAAGGACATACAGCTTGTGGTAAAATTCCTGTCCGCGGCTGCCCTCGATATCGCGCAGCTTGCCGTTTACAAACACATAGCCGTCGGCATTGACGCCGATCGAGTTTCCGTTCTCAAAGGTGACGGTCAGCAGGTTGGCGGTCAGCTTGTCCGCGCTGGGCTTAAAGAAATGCGGGTACTGCGTATAGGTGTAGCCCTTGAGCAGCGTGGTAATGCTGTCAAGCAGCGCGGGATCGGTGACGGTTTGCAATTCGGTCTGGTTTTCGCTTAAAACCAGCGTGGTTTGCGTGGTTTTGTCCGTAATATCGGCATAGGACTGGTGGTAAAATTTGATGTACAGCATACGCCCGGTGATGAACAGCAGCACAAACAGCAGCGTGCCGCAGATGGCAAGACCGAGCGTCCAGGTTTTTCGCATGGGGGTCCGACTCCTTTATCGGGGATAGATTTCTCTCTATTGTAAGCATACCGCATAGGAGGTGACTTGTCAATTTGCAAAGTGTAAACAAAGTATGACTTGACTTCCTTATTCTACTATTGTAGAATATAGTCACCAAAAGAGTTTTACACTTGTAGAATAGGAGGCGGGGACATGGACAAGATGAAACGGTTACCGGACGCCGAGCTGGAGATCATGCAGGCGGTCTGGTCGCTTGAGCCGCCCGTAACCGCGGCGGAGGTGCAGCAAAAAGCGCCGAGCGACTGGAAGGCGACGAGCGTGCTCACCTTTCTCTCGCGCCTGTGCGATAAGGGCTTCCTTTCGTGCGAAAAGGAGGGGCGGCAGAACCTGTACACGCCGCTCATCACACGCGAGGCCTATTTGCAGCGCGAAAGCCGCAGTTTTGTCGAGCGGCTGTGCGGTGGGTCGGTAAAAAACCTTGTGGCCAGCCTGTCGGACGCGGGCGCGCTGACCGAAAACGACCTCGACGAACTGCGCGCCTTCCTCGACGCGCAGGGACGGTAAGGACAGGAGGGGTAGGATATGCTGGACTTTACATGGGGCGATCTGCTCAACAACCTCACGCAGATCGGGTTGACTGTGTCGGCGGTGGCGATTTTGCTGTTTTTGCTGCGCAAGACGCTCAAAAAGCGTTATCCCGCGCGCGCGATGTGCCTGGTGTGGGCGGTACTCGCGCTGCGGCTACTGGTGCCTGTGCAGCTGACGCTGCCCGACCCGCCGGTGCAGGTCGCGCCGCGCACGACCTATCTGACGCGGACAGACTTCGCGCCCGCGCAGCTCGAACAGGCCGGGTTGCCTGTGCTGGAACTGGACGGTGAGATCACCACCGACCGCTGGGTGACAAGCGAACAGGCGCAGGCGCTTACACCGAATGATATGCCGTCGCTGATCTCGTTCGATTTGGGGCGTTTGCTGGCGATCGTATGGATTGCCGGTGTGTTGATCTTTGCCAGCTGGCAGTTGTACCACTATCTGGCGTTCCACTATGTGCTGAAAAAGAGCAGCCATCCCGCAGAGCGGGACACGCTGCTGACCGTGTTTGCCGGGCAGAAGCAGTCGCTTGGCATCACCCGGGACATCCAGCTGCGGGTCACGCCCGCGGCGGACTGTCCGATGCTGGCGGGCTTCCTGCGTCCCGCACTCTATCTGCCGGACGAAGCGCTGAACGCACAGGACGCGGCGTTCATCTTCCGGCACGAGCTGACGCATTACAAGCGGGGCGACCTGTGGCTCAAGCTGGCGCTGGTTGCCGCGCGGGCGGTGCATTGGTTCAACCCGCTCGTGCATCTGCTGGCGCGGTTTGCGCAGGAGGATATCGAGCTGGCCTGCGACAACGCGGTGGTGCGCGGCATGGACGTGGCCGCGCGGCGCGCCTACGGCGAGACGATTTTGCGCTCGGTGGAGGCGCAAGTGAAAAAGCGCGCGCTGGTGTCGTGCTTTACCGGAGATAAGGAGGGGCTTATGCGACGGTTTGAAGGATTGTTTGACAAAAATGTCAAAAAGCGCGGCATGGCGCTGGTCGTGGCGGCGGCGGTGCTGGTTGGCACGCTGGGCTGTGCGTTTTCGGTAGGGGAGAGTAAGGATAAACTGACCGAGGAGACGCGCCGCGCGCTCGCAGATGAATGGGCGCAGTCTGCAAATCCCCAATATGGATACACGGTCAAGCTGGATGGGGAAAATACCTATGTGCTGTTCGATCATACCAATACGGTCATGTGGGGGGAGCAGGTGAGGCAGTCTGTACCCTCGCGGAAATGCTGGCAGCTGTTCTTTGAAAACACGGACGGTGACTGGCGGGTGAGCAATGAGGTACAGATTGCGGAACATGATGTGACCTCGCTCGATGAATTCCGGCTGCTGTACGAGAGCGACCTCGGTTTCCCAGATTTTCTCATGGTGGACTGGACTGACCCGCTGCTGGATATCAGCGAACCCGATCAGGCCGCACGGAATTTGCTGCGGCTGAGTGGCAATTCGATGGGCGGCTCGTCCAAAGATCGCATAGCGGGCGACGACATCTGGGATGTCACCATCATGTTCCCCGACCACAGTGAAGTGACCATCACAATGGTCAACCAGTTCGACGCGGGCTGGCTGCCGCAGGATTACACCTATGACGGGGGCAAAAACGCGCGCACCGCCGCCGACCTCGCGGGGCAGTACGCGCGCGGCGTGATGCACAAGAGCGGCCAGTTCATTTATCCCATCCTGACCGCGCAGAAGCAGGAGGAATTTCGCATCGACAGGCCGCTGCCCGACGGTGGCTTTAACTGGAAGTACGGCGGCTCGTCGCCGTCCTACCAGGGCTATACGCTCGTGCCGACGAGCGGCGGTGAGTATATCGCCGTGTTCCAGATGTATGGTGGCGGTGCGACTGACATGCGCCGTGCCGTTCTGATCACTACGGCGCAAGCCGACGGTCGCCGGGTGATCGACAGAGTCACCGAGGTAGCGGCAAGCAATTATACAAAGAGTGATCTTTTTAATCTTTATTACAATTCTGGTCTGCCGTGGCCGACCATCCCGGAGGGCGCAAATGACTTCAACGGTGCGTCTCTTGATACGCTGACGCGCGTGCGCGACGCGGTTGAGACTGTTTTCAGCTATTTTGGCGAGAATGTCGAACATATCGAGGGCAATGTACACCAAATCACGCTCGAAAGCTGGTTTAAGAGCGAGGTCATTTCCGAGGGCGACACGGAGGCCGTCGTGCGGCTGACCTTTGTCGATAATAGCCCGTCGGTCGATGTGCAAATGCGCAAAACGGACGGCTATTGGTTGCCGGTTGGGCTGGCCGGGCAGCCGGCCGAGGGCTTTTCCGCTACGGTAAACGGCGAGACGCTGCCGACTGGCGCAACCTTGCAGCAGGCCGTGCAGAATGCTGCGGGCGAGCTGCCGCTGCTGCACACGGGCGACCAGATCGCGCTGCTGTTCGACCCCGCGCCGGAGGGTGAAGTGACGGTCGAGGACGCGGTCATCCGCGCAGATGGCACGCTGCAATACGATGACAAAATGACCGAGCGCAGTACGTTTTCCTACACGGGTAGTGTGGCAAGCATGTCGTACACCTATCCGGTCGAGCACTTGACGGCGGAGGCACTGTCTTCGACTTATTCGGCGGAAATTTACCGCGGCGTGACGGTTGCCTACACGGCAAACGGCACAGACTATACCGCCGCCTTCGTCTATCGGCTGGCAAACGGGGATGCGGCCGCCCCAGACTATACCATTACCTCGACCGAATACCACAATGACACCTACGGCTATACCCTGACGCTGCCTGACAGCTTTGTCGGGCAGGGTTACGCCAAGGAGACTGACAGCGTGGTGAAATTCGGCCTGCAAAATGCGCTGCCGGGTATTTCGGACGACCCGACGAACGGAGGTGCGGTGATGTGGCTGGACATACAAGCGACAGCGGTGCTCAAGGCACAGTTCGGTGAAAACTGGCAGGCGGGTTATCCTGTGCCATGCAAAGAACTCGCCGAGCGGAACGGCCTGACCTATTATCTGGCGTTTGCGTCCGATGTGCAGTATGATCCATCCAACGACGCTATTTTGGCGGCGTACACCGAGATGAGCGCGGCGGCGTATGCGATGGGCGCGGACGCGATCTCGTTCGACGGGCAGAAGGATGCACAGCGCGATGCCGCGCGCACGCTGCTGCTACACGATCTGGCGATGCAGTATGCTTATACGCTGACGCGCCGCGACGGCTCCACGATTGACACGGTTACAGCCGAGCCGGATTTGACCGACGGCTCGTGCCTGCTGACCGTCCGTTATATAGATCGCACACACACCCGGTTCTTTACCGTTTCCCAGCAGCTGTGGTACGAGGGGACGGACTCCATCACGCCCATGCGCACGGAAACGCTGGTCGACACTTCGGATGGCATAGACTCGCGCGCGGACTTCCTGCTGGCTTTTCCGCAGGGGCAGGGTATCCCGGTGATGGATCGCACCGGCATTGACGCCTTGCTCGCCGCGCCGACCAGCAATCCCGAGCAGGATGCCGAGCGGGTGCTCGGCCTGTCGGGCGGCACAGGGGAGGATTTTGTCCATCATCCCATCAACCAGCGGGTGACGTTTACCTACCGCTGGCCGGACGGCGCGGTAGATTTCACCATGCAGGGGGTCAAGCTGGGCGGTGCAGAGGAACCGGTTTACCTGCCGGTCGGATATAACGGCTTCGTCTGGGAGGGAGACCCATATACCTATATGATGTGTGTGGAAAAGAATGATTTCTCCATGTGCTCCGTGCAGGCGCTGGTCGCCTATCTGGCACAGAGCGACGGCGCGTATACCGAAAATATCCTGTCCGAGCTGGACGAAGTATGGCAGTTAGGCCTGAATGAAGAAAAAGCAGAGGTGGAAACGGCCATTGCGGCCAGCAGCGCGGAGGTGCAAAGCCTGTGGGCAAGCCACAAGGCGGCCAATCCGGATATCTTCGGCGCGCGGTTCTCGGGCGAGGAGATCGAAGCGGCCTTTCAGGCGGTCCGCGACTATGCCGAGGCGCACGGCTTTTCGGTCGAAAACCTGTGGTATGATGCCGACCGCGATATCCGCACTTCGCAGGATATCATGAAAGGCGGCGTTTTGCAGGATAACGTGCAAAATGACGGCCTGACGATCGACAACGTGATTACGGTCATCGGTGATGCGCACTTTGGCGAAACTGCGTGGCGCGACAAGGCCGAAGGGTACTCGTTTACGCTGTACCGCGGCGCGGACGGCAAATGGGTGCTCGAGGACGGCGCGTACGGCTATTGAGCGCGCGGAAATTGACGAAAACTTAACATGAAAACGGTCTTGACACCGCCCCCTCCCCGTGATAAGATGATGCCAAACAAAGGGGAGTAGTCGGCGCGGCCTGTCCGCGCGGCATCGCCAACAAGCATGACGGGGCGCGTGATCCCGTTCTGGCTGTTGCCTGAAATGACCAGACCTGCGTTTTCCTTTCGGGAAACGCAGGTCATTTTTTATTCAAGGGGGCGGTATCATGGAATTCTTATATGAAGGTTTGCTGTCGGTGACATGGCAGCAGGTAGTGATGTATCTGGTCGGCGGGCTGCTGATCTGGCTTGCGATACAGAAGCAGTACGAACCTGCGCTGTTGCTGCCGATGGGCTTCGGCGCAATTCTGGTCAATCTGCCGATGTCGGGCGTGGTCGACCAGCTGACGCAGGGCGCGGGCACGACGCACGGCATCATCCAATGGCTGTTTGAAACCGGCATCGAAGCGTCCGAGGCGTTGCCGCTTTTGCTGTTTATCGGCATCGGCGCGATGATTGACTTCGGCCCGCTGCTGGCCAGCCCCAAGCTGTTTTTGTTCGGTGCGGCGGCGCAGGTCGGTATCTTCCTGACGATCATCGCGGCGGCAGCGTTCGGGTTTGACATCGTGGACGCGGCGGCTATCGGCATCATCGGCGCAGCGGACGGCCCGACCTCGCTGCTTGTCTCGCAGGTGCTCGGCTCGAAATATGTCGGCGCGATCGCAGTTGCCGCGTACAGCTACATGGCGCTCGTGCCGATCATCCAGCCGTTTGCCATCAAGCTGGTGACGACCAAAAAAGAACGCGCGATGAAGATGCCGTATGCCGCCGGACAGGTCAGCCGCCGCACGCGCATCCTGTTCCCGATCGTCGTGTCGATCGTGGCTGGGCTGGTCGCGCCTGCGTCGGTATCGCTCGTGGGCTTTTTGATGTTCGGCAACCTCATCCGCGAGTGCGGCGTGCTCGACAGCCTGTCCAAAACCGCGCAGCACGAGCTGGCAAACCTCGTCACCCTGCTGCTGGGCATCACGATTTCGTTCTCGATGCGCGCCGAGCAGTTCGTCACCCCGGACACCCTGCTGATCTTGTGCCTCGGGCTGGTCGCGTTCACGCTGGACACGGTGGGCGGCGTACTGTTCGCCAAAATCCTCAACCTGTTCTGCAAAAATAAGGTCAATCCGATGGTCGGCGCGGCGGGCATTTCGGCCTTCCCGATGAGTGCGCGCGTGGTCGAAAAGCTGGGCGTCGAAGCGGATAAGACCAACCACCTGCTGATGCACGCAGCGGGCGCGAATGTCGCCGGGCAGATCGCGTCGGTCGTCGCGGGCGGCGTGATCTTGGGGTTCTTCCTGTAAAGAAAGGGGCGCAAAACGATGCATGAAGCGGTAAACACAGCAATTGCCCTGTTTGGGCAGGGCATGGCGGGCATTTTCACCGTGCTCGCGGTGATCGCGTTGATCGTCGCGCTGCTGGGCAGTTTGGACAAAAAACCGCCGCAGTAAGCGAAAAAAAGGGCTTGCCAATCCTGTTTGTTTCTGGTATAGTATTAGGGTAGACCAAACAAACGGGGTTGTAGCTCAGCTGGTCAGAGCGTTCGCCTCACACGCGAGAGGTCGTGGGTTCGAGCCCCGCCAACCCCACCAGCGAAAGCCGTCACGAAAGTGACGGCTTTTTTGTGTTTTACGCAACTTTTTAGCGGTTTGCCTGTTACCGGTGTCGGAATATCCATATTTGCAAATTATCGACTATACAGATAGAGCGGACAAAAACAGCGGTGAATGACAAAATACGTTGCAAATGTGTTGCAAGAAAATCAGGTGTTTTTCGGTGCTTCATGCAGGCCGAGTTGAGCGATGTCGTCCATGTCGACATGATCGTAGATATTCGCCGTGGTGGTGATGCTGGCATGTCCCATGAGATATTGTGCGGTTTTCAGGTCGACGCCCTGACGGCGAAGGTTGGTACAGTAGGTGTGTCGGAGGTAATGCGGCGTGATCGCCGGGTCGAAAGCATGCTCGATGATCTTGTTGCGGTACAGTTTGGCACCGGCCTCCCGGTCGCATGCGCGGTGGAAGCTGCCCCACATGCGGCGCAGGTGGGTGAGCGTGAGCATCTTACCGTTTTCCCCGTGGAAGAAATAACGGCTGGAGGTATCCAGCTGCGCGAGCAATGCAGGCGGCATAGGCAGATACCTCTCCCCTGCTACTGTTTTTGTGCTTTTACGCTTAGCCTGATTCCCTTCGGCGTAGGTGACGGCGCTGCTGATCCGCAGCATCGTGCCGTCCTTACACAGGTCGTCCTTGCCGATCGGCACGGTTTCGCCGCGCCGTAGGCCGCAGTCCAGCATAAGCAGCACCCACGGCCCCGCCCAGTGCCGGGCGGCTACCTTGCGGACGAGCGCTTCTTCTTCACGGGTCAGTGCGCGCCGCGCAGTCTTACCGGTCGCGGTGTTCTCGATGCGGCGGCAGGGCGTGACCTCAATCAGACCGTTGATCTCTGCCTGCTCGAAAATCTGTCGCAGGGTGTACAAAATTTGTCGCACCGTGCCCTGCGCCAGCGGATGGCCGTCCTCGCGCCGGGCATCGTTGACAAGCTGCTGCAAGTGGTACGGTCGTACGGCATTGACTGCCATGAAACCAATCACCGGCAGGATATGGCGCTTGAGGTTGGTCTCGTAGTTGATGCGCTGGCTTGCGCCGATCTTCGGCTCTTTGTAGGTGTGGTACCATTGCCATGCCCACTGCTCAACCGTGAGCGACCGGCCGACAATCTGCACGCCGCGAGCGTTGAGGTTTTGGTAATAGCGCACCTTTTGCTCAAAAATTGCCTTGTTGTTTTCGCGGATGTATTTGCGGATGGGCTTGCCGTCCGGCTTATGCCCGACCGTGATCGCCTTGACGTATTTGTAGGTGTATTTTTTCTTGGCTTGTTCGGGGATTTTGTT
>OEQS01000081.1_pt1 | contig 14787 bp, 13 predicted proteins | sample 1539731 | NCBI WGS metagenome assembly OEQS01 (sample SAMEA3891890, study PRJEB23780) | metagenome | biome: terrestrial biome; feature: animal house; material: Caecal content | place: Italy | collected 2015-05-05 | reverse complement strand
GGAAGGGGAGTCCGATCGTGCCGCAAATAGAAATACAGCATGTCAAAAAATATTTTACCAATGATCAAAAGCGGATTGCGGCGGTTGACGATGTATCTTTATCGATAGAAAAAGGAGAATTTGTCTTTATCATCGGCAGCAGCGGCGCTGGGAAAACTACGCTGCTGCGTTTGCTTGCCAATCAGATTCCGGCTGATGACGGTCGGATCTGGGTGGATAATTTGGAAGTAACCCGCCTGCGGAGCTGGCATCGCGCGGCGTACCGCCGCATGATTGGTCAGGTTTGGCAGGATGCAAGCTTGGTGCGCAAAAAAACCATTCGGCAGAATCTGGAATTGGTGCAGCGGGCCCTTGGTGTGAAATCCAAGGTGATCCCGACGCACACAAGTAAGGCGCTGTCGATTGTTGGCATGCGCGCAATGGAGGATCGATATCCGTTTGAACTGTCCGGCGGACAGGTTAAAATGGTGGAGTTGGCACGGGCGATTGTCTGCAAGCCGCCAATTCTACTGGTTGATGAGATTACTGCGAACCTCGATTATGACACAGGATGGGATATTATGAACATCCTCAATGAAATCAACCGATGCGGGACAACGGTGATTATGGCGACCCATGCAAAGGATTTCGTCAACATCATGTGCCGCAGGGTTATTACGCTGGTAGCTGGAAAAGTAGCTGGCGATGTTGAGAAGGGCAAATACGGCGAGTTAAGAGCAACGAGTCGATTTGAATAGAAAATATATTTTAGGGGGCTAACCATTTATGCGATTACGGGACATGAAAATCAATCATAGGTTAATTTTGGGTTTTGCCATACCGGTTGCCTTGTCGGTTATCCTGTTTGCAATTTCGATTGTGAACATGTTTTCCCTGCGCAGCCGTTATGAAGGGTTGCTCGCCAATGAAGTAATGCTGGAGCAGCAGATCCTGAACTGCCGTATCCAGATGAATACAGCGGCGAGATATGCTCGTGATATCGTACTGGATACCGAGAAAGCCAATTACAGCACGAATCAGCAGTCGCTCAATTCTGCACTGGATCAGCTGACGACGGCGCAGACCTATGTGTCCGATAACTATATGTTAGAGGATGGCAAGGAAAAAAGTTATTTGGCTGCTGTGGAGGCATGGGAAAGCGTAATTTCTGAGATCATCAGCGCGGTGGATGCTAACGATTTCGAAAAGGCAAAAACCATTATGGTTAACGAATGTACGCCGGCACTCAATGAGCTGCGTGATGCAGCGGTGGAGTTGACAAACACGATTGATGCCTACATTACAGAGGTGGAAAGCGAGCAGCAGCAGGCTATCGTGTTTATGATGATCCTGATGATCGGTTTGCTGGTTCTGTTCCTGATTCTGATCGTTATTTTCGCGATTGCATTGATCCGTTCTATCCTGACCCCGCTGAGCGAAACGCATCAGGTGTTGGTGGAAATGAGCGCTGGCGATATGAGCCGGGATATTACATATGAGGGTAAGGACGAATTCGGCGATATGGCTGATGCGCTCCGTTCGACGCAGACCATGCTTTCTTCTGCGTGCACGGAGATCACCCGTATTGCTACGTCGATGGTAGACGGCGACTTCAGCATCAATTGTGAGGTGGAACTGCCGGGTTCGTTCCATACGATTACCGAGGCGCTGGCACAGCTGACCAAGCAGATGCGCAAAATGATTTCCAGCGTTAAGTCGTCTGTTGATCAGGTTGCTGCAGGTGCAGATCAGGTTTCCAATGGTGCGCAGTCCTTGGCGCAGGGTGCAACAGAGCAGGCCAGCGCGGTAGAGCAGTTGTCTGCCAATATCAATGATATTGCTACTGCCGCACGCCGCAATGCGGACTCCGCTAAGGCCGCTAAGGAAAATGCGGATATGGCTGGTGCACAGAACGCTGAGAGTCAGCAGCAGATGACGCAGATGATCGCCGCGATGAACGACATCACTGCTACGTCGCAGGAAATCAGCAAGATTATCAAGACCATTGAAGATATTGCATTCCAGACGAATATTCTGGCGCTTAATGCTGCGGTTGAAGCAGCGCGCGCAGGTTCCGCGGGCAAGGGTTTTGCTGTTGTTGCCGATGAGGTGCGTAACCTTGCATCCAAATCTGCTGAGGCGGCAAAGAATACCACTGCACTGATTGAGAACTCCATTAAGGCAGTAGAAAACGGCTCCAATATTGCACATGCTGCGGCCGAAACGATTACGACCAGCACAGAGCTGACCACTAAGGCTGTGGAACAGATGACGGCGATCGCAAAGGCAGCGGAACACGAATCGGAGTCGATTGAGAGCATTACGCAGGGCATCGATCAGATTGCAACGGTCGTACAGACCAATTCCGCGACGAGTGAGGAATCTGCTGCGGCAAGTCAGGAACTGTCGTCGCAGGCACATATGTTGCATCAGATATTCGCTACTTTCCGCGTAGGTACAGAGGATGAAACGCCGGGTGGGGTTTCGTTTACTACGACCGACTTCGATAGCACCGCAGTCAATGCGGCAGCCAGCGGCAGCTTTTATGCAGGAGGTAATTCCCCCTCGCAGGGGGAGAACTTTCCAGTCACGCACCGCAGCACCCCAGTCTCCGGTTTTGACGACCAAGGAAAGTATTAAGCAGTACAAAGTAACACCTGACCTGGAAACGGGAAATCAACTGATTGATTCAGAGCATCGCATGTTGTTTGATGCGATCAATGATCTTCTTTTGGCATGCCATTCCGGGCACGGGCGTGCACAGATCGGGCAAACCGCCGAATTCCTTGCCGATTACGTCGACAAGCATTTCAGCGATGAGGAAGAATTGCAGCGCAGTAGCGGATATCCGAAGTATGAGCCGCACCATGCGTTCCATGTGGATTATAAAAGCAGGATCCGCGCGCTTGCAAAGGATATTCGTGAAAACGGTCCAACTGTCCAAAGCTTGGGGCAGATCAACGCCGAAGCTGGCGTACTGATCAACCATATCCGGCAGGAGGATAAGCGTCTGGCAGCGTTCTTACATGGCCAGCAGACGGAGTGATGGTTTTACGAAAGGGCCGCTGAAAAGTTTTGTGGTACAGCTGAGAAAGTCAATGCCGGACGCTGTTTAGACAGCGTTCCGGCATTACAAGGAAGTAGGCTTAGGAACAAAACGCAGTAGGAGGTAGTACGTTGAATACGTTTACGCAAGCAGATGTTCAGGACATTCTGGATCAGGTAATGCGCGATATGACGGAGCGCTATGCCGGTATTCAGCTGTGCCAGCATGATTCCGAGCCTTCGGATGACATTTGCACAGTGTATACCACCTTTGAGGGTAGCTATCATGGCGCACTGGTGCTGTGTGCGGATACCGCGTTTCTCATTCGCCTTGCGCAGCATGTGTTGCAGGAGGAAACGATTGAACCGAATGATTTGGAAGACTTGGTAAAGGAGTATTTTAACGTAATATGTGGACAGATTGTAGCAGGCCTGTTCCGGGCTTTTCATGTACCTGCAAGTTTTCGGATTCCGGTTTTTTATACCGGTCGGTTTATTCCGGACGAGCAAGACGGGCTGCATGGGGTCATCAATTATACCAGTGACTGTAACGAAAGTGCGCAGCTGATTCATCAGCTGACCGCAGCCTGACGTATGTTTTGTTGCAGACTGTGGAAAAGGAGCGTAACATTATGTCAAAGAAAGTCATGGTTGTCGACGATTCTCGCGTCGTCCATTTGCAGATAAAAAGGATTTTAGCCGATACCGATTATCAGGTTGTGCTTTGTTGTCAAAGCGGTGAAGAAGCTTTGGAAAAGTACGATGAGGTTCAGCCGGATCTGGTCACCATGGATATCCTGATGCCGGGCATGACGGGCTTGGAAGCGGCGCGGTTGCTGCTGCAATCGCATCCGCAGGCGCGCGTTTTGATGGTATCCTCGTTAGCGTATGATAATACCATCAACGAAGCAAGTGACATCGGGACCAAGGGGTTTATTTATAAGCCGTTCGACCGGGAACAGCTCCTTTCGTCTTTGGAGGCGGCTCTTGCTTGATGCTATGAGGCAAATTACAGGCTGCGCTTCCCCGAAGTTGGGGGAGTGCAGCCTGTTTTATATGCATCAGGCGATGTGCTTGCTGCATTGCGTAATAGGAATGGAAAACCGAAACATTGTTGCAGGGAAAAGATCATGGAACTCCTATCACTACAAGGGGGGGATGCTGGAGTGTTTACACGTCAGAAAAAGAAGCTGGCATGGATGAAATATGTCAATTGGCGGCTGGCTGCGTTAGCCGGAGTGGGCGGCGCGTTGTTGCTGTATGCTATTTTGAGTATGATGACGGTATATAGCTCTGCCTGCACTTATGTGATGACTGACGGGGAGCGCTATGAAACGGTAAAGCTCTATCCGGGTTCCATTGAGGAGGCCTGCGAAAAGGCAGGGTTTCAGAATGTAGAGGTCGTCAGTCAGAAAGAGGATGACGGCACAGTCTACCTGACTCTCAAGGAATCGTTTGATGTTTCGATCCAGACCAGTGCGCAAACGCTCACGGTACGTACCGCGCCCTGCACCGTGGGCGAGTTGCTGGAGCAGAATGGGATTTTGGTTGGGCCGGATGATATCGTAACGCCGGATGAGGATGCATGGCTTTCCGATAACGCACAGATCAAAGTAACGCGCGTCACTTTCCAAACGGTGACGGAAACCGAAGCAATCCCGTTTGAAGTAGAAGTAACGTATAGCGAGCAACGGCTGAAAGGCGAGCAGAAAATCCTGACCTACGGTGAGCCAGGCGAAAAAAGCATCTCCTATCGGGTGGAGATGCACGACGGTGAAGAAGCTTCGCGTGAGGTCGTGGAGGAAAAGGAAGTCAAGAAACCGGTCAACTGTGTGGTTGAGCAGGGGATCCGAGAACCGGTAACTACACAGGAAAAGCAGACGGTGACAGAATCTGCACCGGAAGTCAGCTCCCAGCCGTTGCCATCTACACAGGTTGACAACAGTGGGCAAGAGCTGTCCACCGCGGGGCGGTCGCAAGTTTGGTCGGTGCCGGCGGGTATTGTAGACGACACAGCAAATAAAGTGATTACCGCAGCGGACGGATCGAGTTTTTCCTATTCCGCAGTTATTGATGTAACCGCTACTGCCTATCACCGTATTGAGGACGGCGGGGAGATCACCGCGTCCGGCACGGTGACGGACTACGGCACGATTGCGGTCGATCCCACGGTAATTCCGTTGGGTAGTCGCCTGTATGTTGTTTCCAATGGTGGCGACCAGTCGTGGTCATACGGGCCGGGGCTAGCAGAAGACACCGGGGGCCTGATCAAGGGCGCAAAGATCGACCTGTTTTTTATGACGGGCGACGAGGCCAACGATTTTGGTGTCCGTCCGGCTAAAGTGTATATTTTGACGGATTGAGTGTAGCCTGTTAACTGGCTGAATGGCTGGTCGATATGATAAATATAAGCCGGTATACCGGCAAAATAAAAGGAGGTGTTACCGGATGATGGATGGCGTTGCCGCAGTGTCGGCCAATATGAGCACGGCGCAATTGCAGCAGAGCGCTTCGATCTCTGTGGCTAAGAAAGCAATGGACGCGACCGAGGTGGTTGCGCAGGGGTTACTGCAGATGCTGCCGGATCCTTCTGGAGCAGGGCAGATCATCGACACTTACGCATGAAAAAGCGCGGCAAAATGTGATGGATGCCGAAGGAAAAACATTACCGTAGCGGCAGACAAACGGAATTGTTGCAAGAACCGGCGTGTCATTTCTTGACGAAGTGACACGTCGGTTCTTTTATGTAAAGTAACAGCACCATGGCTTATGGCATCTATGTACAGCTGCTGGCCGCTTGGCTGGCAATTCGAAGACTAGCGCGGCGTATCTGTGAGATGTCAGTCGTGGCTACAAGTAGCGAACAATAAAGCCAAAACCCGCCCGCAGGAAAAGGCCTGCGGGCGGGTTTTTTTGGATAGGGGAAAATGTTCGCTTTGCTGCGACATCCGCCGTCGCACAAACTGGACAGCAAAGCCGGAAAAGGGCACTAGGATGCCATATGGTAGGAAAAGCAATTGTGAGTAAAAGCAATATTTATATTCCAAACGACTGTAATTCTGCCAGCTGTTCTATTGTTGCTTTTGCTCTTCGTAGGCTTTGACAAATCAACTCGATTTTTCCCGACTGGCAGCGAAAGAGTGGGACGGATACACTCAGTGCGGCAAAAACTTTGCCGCCACGGTATAGCGGTAACGCCCAGCAGGCCAGCTGCGGGGTGGATTCTTCCTGTTCGCAAGCGATACCACCATTCCGGATATCATCCAGCTGGTTGAGTAAGGTCCCAATATCCGTGATGGTGCGTGCGGTCAAACGGGGAAGCCCGTTGGCATACAATGCCCGCACTTCGGCATTGGTCAGTCCGCTGAGCAAGGCCTTACCGATGGCGGTCGCGTTGGCAGGAAGGCGGTTTCCAACTCGGGAAATCATGCGGATGGCCTCCGGCGAATCTTCTTTGGCAATATAAAGCACATTACCTTGGTCTAAAATGCCGAACTGACAGGTTTCTTGGCTGGCTGCTACAACTTGTTTGATCACATCAGTAATAGCTACAATGCCGCTGTTAAATGTATAGGCGCTTCCTAACACCAACGAGCTGGGGCCGATCGTATACCGGCTGGTTCCCGGAAATTGTTGCAGATATTGGCGCTGTTGTAATGTATGAACAATGGGGAATAAACTACTTTTGGGCGCCCCCAACGCTTGTGCTAATTCGGTTAGTGTCATCCCTTCTGATGCGTTGGATAAACACTCTAATATATCCAGAACTCGAGCTGTGGCACGATGCAGCTCTTGTGCCATTATCAAATCTCCCCTTCCACCCAATTGGGAATGTCATAATCTTTGAACCGATCTTTCATATTTTCTTATTTTATCAAAAATTGCATCTGTTTGCAATCAGTCATGTAAAAGTACTCAAAATGCAACAAAATCACACCTAATTTGTTGAGCTATATTGTTTAATTTCCATATGAACGGTTCTGTATATGAAATTTTTGGTTTGAAACCCGAACAGGATTGTGATATAATAAACACAATACAAGAAACTCTGTCATGGTAGTAGGTTGTATTTACTGCTTTGCGGGGTTTAAAACGCAAAACGCTTCAGGAATCGCGTGTATAGAGGCTACTGCTGTAATACAGTGGGATTTTCACGTGATTGGTGCAACAACGTGTTATGAGGGGATGCGTTGTGGTTTGGACCGTATAAGTAGGTGCGTTGGCTTGGTATGGAATTGCTATAATATAGATGCAAGTGTTGTGTATGTGTGTGGCAATTCTGATGCTTATCCATGAATAAAGCGCAAGGGGGAGAATGGCAGACAGATAAAAAGGCTGCAACCCGCATTATGCCTCGGAGCGGATGTAAAAATAGCGGCCATTGTGCTGTGAAGGGGATTCACGGTGCTGTGACATGGGTAAGAGGATTCTTTAAAATATGGAGGTGAGGCGATTAACCCGCACCAGATTCCGCTTTTGCGGTTTGGGGCGAAGTCGGTTTGGGCTGCTGTTGCAGCAGTCCCTATATTGTTAAAGCGGAATAATTTGTACTTACTGCTGTGCTTTTTAGTGCAGAGACAGACTGTTTTAGAGAAGGGATGGTCAGCACAGTTTTTGGATAAAACCGTGTGATACACGTGCTATAATGACTCTTTGGGATCAAAACCCTGTGCTGATCGAATTATTTGAGAAAAAGATAATGAAAGAGAGATGTTTAAGATGCTAGGTAAAGTACGGATACTTGGAACCATGAAGAAGTTCCCCGCTGGTGTTATGGTTGTCCCGCTGTTGCTGGGATGCTTGATTAACACCTTTTTTCCGGATATTTTAACGATTGGCGGCTTTACGACAGGACTGTTTAAGGGCGGTATCCAGACGCTGATCGGTTTGTTCCTGTTTTGTAGCGGTGCTACGATCGATGTAAAAATGGCCGGACGAACGGTGTATGTCGGTGTTGTTCTGACAGCATTGAAATTTTTCCTCGGCTTTGGCTTGGGCTTGCTGCTTAATTTTCTGTTCGGCGAGGCAGGCTTGCTCGGCCTGAGTTCGCTGGCGATCATCGGTGCGGTTACAAACTCGAACGGTGTTATCTATGCGACATTGGCTGGCGAATACGGTGAGGAGAGTGACGTTGGTGCGACTTCGATTCTGGCATTGAACGACGGCCCCTTCTTTACGATGATTGCATTGGGTGCAGCTGGTATGGGCACTTTCCCGATTAAAGACATGATCGCGTGCATGGTTCCCATGATTTTGGGCTTTATCGTAGGTAATCTGGATCACGAGTGGCGCAAGATTTTGGCAACTGGTATGGTTCTGCTGCCGCCTTTCAATGGCTTTACGTTGGGTGCAGGTATGAACTTGTTTAATATTGCTGCTGCGGGTGCTTCTGGCGTTGTGCTTGGCATGCTGACTTTGTTTGTTACCGGTTTGTTGTCCTTTGGCATTTATAGCTTGCTGCGGCGTCGTCCCGATCCGATGGGTGCTGCAATTGGCACTACGGCGGGTGTTGCAGCGACAACGCCGGCGTCGATCGCTGCGTCCGATCCGAGTTTTGAGCCGCAAGTAGAAACCGCTACTGCACAGATTGCGGCAAGTGTTGTTATTACAGCAATTCTGTGCCCGCTACTGGTTTCGTTCCTTGCCAAGTGGAGCGATAAGTGGTTCGAGAAGCGGGGTAAGAAGCGGCGAGAGGCTGTGAGTGCAGACGAGATGTAATTCCGATAACAAATTTGATAAATAAGGCAGGAGGAACGTGCAATGAAACAAATTATCACCGCAGGCATTGTGCTGGCAGGGACAGAACTGGAACCAATTCAAAATGGCGCAGTTGTTGTAGAAGATAGTAAGATTGTAAAGGTTATCCCTGCACAGGAGTTGACCGAAGCGGATCGTGCGCATGCTGAATGCATCTCGTTGGAAAATGCGACGATCCTTCCGGGTATGATCGAGTGCCATAATCATTTGAGCATTGATGCGCGCAAAAGTAACCATCTGGAGATTCTGGGAACGGCAACTGAGTGTAAATTGACTCTGCTAGCGGAAGAAGGTTTGTATGACGACCTGCTTTCCGGCGTTACGACAGTGCGTTGCATGGGTGAAAAGCATGATCTGGATCTTAAGCTCAAAAAAGAGATTGAGGCAGGCAATTTGGTCGGTCCGGATATTCTCCCGGCCGGCGTGGGCATGAAGGGTTCGAATGGCAGTGGTTATATCGGTGCGCCGCATTCCGGCGTGGAGGAATTTCGCCGCACGGCAAGGGCGAATATCTCCAAGGGCGCTAAACTGCTCAAGATATTTACAACGCCCGGCGTATTTTCGGTTGAGCAGGATTTTATCCCGTCGTTCTTGTCTGCTGAGGAAATTCGTACAGTTGTGGAAGAAGCGCATCGCCTGCATCTTCCCGTTGCGGCACATTGCATCGGCGGACAGGCTCTGCGCGATTGCGTTGAGCAGGGTGTTGATGTGATCGAACATGCTTATTGTGCTTCGCAGGAGGATATTGAGTTGCTCAAGGCACATCCAGAATGTTGGGTTGATCTGACTACCGGTATTTATCTGGATCCTGATCGTGAGCAATATTTGGCAGAGGGTAACGCACGCAACGTGCGCGCGGGCCGCGAGATTGTACGCGAGTGTGTCGGCAATCTGGTTCGTGCGGGTGTCCATTTTGCACTGGGCACCGACGCAAACCATGGCTTGCTGTGGAAGGAAGTCGTATATACGGTTGAACTTGGTGCAAGTAAGTTGGATGCATTAAAGGGTGTAACCAGCAATGCGGCATATATTTCTAAACTATCTGGCAAGAAGGGCGAGTTGACCGCAGGCGCAGACGCGGATCTGATTGCGGTCAAGGGCAACCCGTTGGAAAATCCGGCCGTTTTGGCACAGGTTGATTTTGTTATGAAGAACGGTGTTGTTTATAAAAAGGATGGCGCACCAACTGCGTGCTGCCGCTCAATTCAGAAGAAACTGTAAGCGGAAATAACACAGGCAGCCTAAACATGTATTTTGGGCTGCCCGTGTCGCTTTTGGAACGGACGATCCTTTAAGTGAGAAAAGATCACTCATGTTAAATTTTGCAAATAAGTAGGAGGAAGAGCATTATGAGTCAGTTCACTGGAAAACCCATTCTTGCAGTACCGCTGGGTGATGCAGCCGGCATTGGACCAGAGATCATCGCCAAACTGTGCGCCAACGGCTTTTTGATGGAGCATGCCAAGCCGATTCTTGTCGGTGATGAGAGTGTGCTCAAGCGCGGTATGAAGGATACAAACAGCACGTTTACCTATGTCGTCAAGGAGACGATGGAAGATGCTGTGGAGGAAGCGAAAAAAGAGACCAGTCTGGTATTGCTGAACACCAAGAGTTTGGATGCTTCTACGGTTGAGATCGGCGTTGTTTCTGAGGTCAATGGCAAGGAAGAGGCCGATAATCTGGTTATGATCATGGACAACTGTAAGAAGGGACTGGTCGAAGGCTTCTGCTTCGGTCCGCTCAACAAGGCGGCGATGAAGAAGGGCGGCTACAACTTCGAAAGCGAGCATGAGCTGTTCGCGCAGGAGCTGGGCGTCGTTGACAAGCCGCACGGCGAGATGAACGTACTGGATGGCCTGTGGACGTCCCGCGCGACCAGCCATATCCCGCTAAAGGACGTTAGTGCACATTTGACACCTAAGACGGTGGGAGACGCTATCAATCTGGCTTATGAAACGCTCAAGCGCGCCGGTTATGAGGACCCCAAGGTTGCTATTGCGGCAATCAACCCGCATGGTGGTGACAGCGGCACTTGCGGCCGGGAGGAAATTGATGTACTCCAGCCCGCAGTTGCCAAGGCAAACGCTGAGGGAAAGAGCATTGTTGGCCCGTTCCCCTCGGATACGCTGTTCATCCGTGCATTCAAGGGTGACTTCGACGCTGTGGTTACGATGTACCACGATCAAGGCCAGATTGCACTGAAGCTCAAAGGCTTTGAGCGTGGCATCACCGTAGCGGCAGGACAGCCCTATGCCATCACGACCCCGGCACATGGTACTGCCTATGATATTGCCGGTACGGGAACCTGTACGACTTCTGCTTTTGAGGCGGCATACAAGCTGTGCGCTAAGATGGCGGTTACCGATCGTACCTATGGAAAGCAGTAACTCGCGATTTGACCGGTTGCTTTTCCGCGTAATTTGATCTGTTTGCGACTGCATCCGGTTTTCTTGGGTGCAGTCGCGTTTTTTTGAGATTGTTTGCTGCAATTGACAAGTGTGTAAAGCAACAAGGGATGTCTTTTTGTTTGTATAATATGTTGAAAATTCGCCAAGTCGAAAATTGACATATTGTGAAAACAGTGATATAATGAAGGGACGAAATGAAGAACGAGATTCGAAAATACGAACTAAAATTTGGGATGCGATAATATATGTTGAACAAGTGTGTGGAAGGAGGATTTTTTCTTGAAAACAATTACTGATTTGATCAAAAACGTGCCGGTACCGAAAATGGTCAAAATTCGAGAGGTGTTTGACAGCACGCACATTCCTGAGGATAAGATCGCGGAAACGGTGCAAAAGGAACTGTCGCGCGAGGCGCTGGGCGGCCAGATCAAGCCTGGCATGCGTATTGCCATCACCTGCGGCAGCCGTGGCATCCACCACTATGCGCTGATGGCACGCGCGATTGTTGACTTCGTCAAATCCAAGGGCGCCGAGCCGTATATCGTGGCGGCCATGGGCAGTCACGGCGGTGCAACCGCCGAAGGCCAAACCCAGATCCTCGCCGACTATGGCATCACCGAGGCGAATATGGGCTGCCCGATCAAAAGCTCGATGGAGACCGTGCAGGTTGGTCTGTCCGGTGTGCGCAAGCAGCCGGTTTATGTGGACAAATATGCGTCTGAGGCAGACGGCATCATCCTGTTTAACCGCATTAAGCCGCATACTTCGTTCCGTGGACGGTATGAGAGCGGCCTGATGAAGATGATGGCTATCGGCTTGGGCAAGCAGCACGGTGCAGAAAGTATCCACCATCAGAGCCCGGGTATCATGCATGAGCTGGTCGAAGAATACGGCCGCACGATTTTGGAAAATTGCCCGATTATGGGCGGCATCGCTATCATTGAAAATGCCTACGACGAAACCTATCTCATTCAGGGCCTGACGCCTGACGAGATCATCACCGAGGAGCCAAAGCTGCGCGACCTGTCCTATAAGACCATTGCGCACTTGCTGTTTGATAAGTGTGATGTGTTGGTCGTTGATAAGATTGGTAAGAATATCTCGGGCGACGGCATGGACCCGAACATTTCCGGCCGTTTTGTGCAGCCTAAATATTGCTCTGGCGGCATCGAGGCCGAGAAGGTGGTTATCCTTGACCTCACTGATGAGACCCACGGCAATGCGCAGGGCATCGGTTTGGCCGAGGTTACAACCCGCCGTTTGTTCAACAAGATGAAGCTCGAGATGACTTATCCGACTGGTGTTACCAACACCTTCCTGCACCTGATGAAAATCCCGATGATTATGGATAACGACCGTGAGGCGTTGCAGCTGGCACTTTGCTGCTGCCCGGATGCCGAGGATCAGAACAATATGAAGATGATCCGCATCCCGGACACCATGCACATCGAGTACATTGAGATTTCCGAGGGTCTGTTGCCGCTGGCTAAGGCAAACCCCAACATCGAGATCCTGTCCGAACCTTACGACCTGCCCTTTGACGAGGAGGGTAACCTGTTCTGACAAACCTCCCGCAGCTGGGCGCGTCAGGGGCAAAGAACGCGTCCAGCGTGGGGTGTTTGATAGCGTCGGCGCTGTGCGCTGGCTGCTGTGGTGTGCGTGCGCCGTTTTCGTCTTATGGAGATCAATCCGGGGATTGTCCATGAAATGCGTAGGCGGTATGTAGGCTTTTTGTCCACGGCATCTGGTAAATAACGCAGCGTCCCACCCAATGTATGCACAAGAAAGGGGAAAAAGAAATGACAAGTCCCGGCATCCTGATTGCAGCTTTGGTAGGTGCAATCGCCATTATTCTGTTCTGTATCATCGCGCTTAAGCTCAACGCTGCCATCGGCATGGTCATTGCCTGCCTGTTTATGGGTCTGGTCGGCGGCCTCGACCTGCTGACAACCGTCTCGACGATTTCGTCTGGCTTCGGCAGTATGATGACCAGTATCGGCCTTCCGGTCGGCTTTGGTACCATATTAGGACAATTGATGAGTGACAGCGGCGCCGCGTCGGTGATTGCCGACAAGCTGGTATCCGCGTTCCCGGAAAAGCGCTCCATCTGGGGGCTGAGCATTGCGGGCTTTATCCTGTCCGTCCCGGTATTTTTTGACGTTACCTTTATCATTTTGATTCCGATCGGTATCACCATCGCTTCCAAGATCAATCTGAAGATGTGCTACGTCACCGGCTGCCTGACCATCGGTGCAACCACCGCGCACTGCGTGGTACCGCCCACGCCCAACCCGCTGGCTGCGGCCGATATTTTCGGCTTCGACCTTGGCATTATGATGATCGTCGGCCTGGTGGTAGGCTTCATTACCGTAATGATTTCCAACTTCATCTACATCAAGATCCATGACCGCGGCATTTGGAACGACGAAAAGGATATCAACCACAGCTCGAATGTAGCGCAGGAGTTGGTTGCAGCCCGCCAGAAGGAAGACCCGAACAAGAAAAAGCCCGGTATGTTCGCATCTCTGCTGCCCATCATCATCCCGGTTATCTGCATCCTGTTCGGTACGCTGGGTGGCGCGCTGTTTGAGGAGCCGCCGGTCATCTGCACCTTCCTCGGTGACAAGCTGATCGCTATGCTGCTTGGTACGCTGGGCGCATACCTCGTCAGCCTGCCCTATATCGGCCGTGACAATCTGGAAAAGAGCGCAGGCGAAGCGCTCAAGAGCGCGGGCGTCGTGCTGCTGATCACTGGTGCGGGCGGTTCGTTCGCATCTGTTATCACCGCCACCGGCATTGGCGATGCGATCGTCGGCCTGCTGGGCACCAACACCACCTCCGTCCTGCCTGCGATGTTCCTCGCGTACCTCATCGGCATGATCTTCCGTGTTGCGCAAGGCTCGGGCACGGTTGCCGGTATGACCTCGATGGGCATTATGGCTACCATCGCGCCGGTACTCAGCTGCCATCCGGTATGGATTGCGCTGGCCTGCCTGTCCGGCGGCAACTCAATCGGTCACGTTAACGACTCCGGCTACTGGGTGGCCACCAACATGTCCGGTCTGACCGTCACCGGCGGTTTGAAAACTTACACGCTGGGCTCGTTCATCTCCTCGGTATGCATCTTCGTGCTGGCGATCATCGGCGCGTTGGTCATTCCGCTGTAATCAATTAAATTCGCGGTATCAAACCGCGCAAAGGAGTGAAACAATATGCATAATGCTATGATCATTGACAGCAAAGACAATGTGGCGGTGGCTATCGAGCCGATTAAGGCGGGCGATGCGGTCACCTATCCGTGCGGCGGTGGGGAAGTGCAGCTGACCGCACAGCAGGATATCACAATCTACCACAAGCTGGCAGTCCGGGATATTGCAAAGGGCGAGCCGATTGTTAAATACGGCGAACACATTGGCGTGGCTATCAGCGATATCAAGGCCGGCGAGCATGTGCATGTGCACAATGTAGAAGGCCATCGTGAAAATCTGGAAGAGAAAGAATAGGAGGGGGCAGCATGACTTTTTATGGCTACAAGCGGCCGGATGGCCGCGTCGGCGTGCGCAATAAGGTGCTGATCCTGCCGGCTAGCGGGTGCGCG
>OEQS01000080.1_pt1 | contig 14832 bp, 8 predicted proteins | sample 1539731 | NCBI WGS metagenome assembly OEQS01 (sample SAMEA3891890, study PRJEB23780) | metagenome | biome: terrestrial biome; feature: animal house; material: Caecal content | place: Italy | collected 2015-05-05 | reverse complement strand
AGAGATCTGCAAACCATGTCTTCTTTTATTTTTGCGAAACTTATTCTACCTGACCAGGCTATCTTCGCTATGCCCTTTTCAATGCCACCAAGTATGTCTGCCTTTGGAACTCCACATTTGCCACTTACCTCGCCAAGAAACTAGTACGCCTTATTTGGGCCATGGAGAAATCCAGACAGCCATACCGCTCAGCCGCTTGAGCGCAACAACTTAAATAACCCGTAGGAATCTGAAAGACCTCAGCTTTGCTATACCCTTTTTGAACCATCTGCCTCTAATCACCGCCAGCCATTTTAGGGTGGACTTCTAATAGTTAATCTTTATAGAAATCCGGACGGTCAGTCAGCGGAACCGCTTCGATCGCACCACTCTTCTGGCTCTTAAGGCAGGAATCCGTGGTCACCGCTGCGCAGTAACCGTCCCACGCAGAAGCTGCCGCTGCACAATATGTATCATTGTTGCAGGCATCCACCCAAGCCTGAAACTCAACATCATACGACTCGGCAAAGAAACCCAGGCCATCCGAGGTCATGCCGCAGGACTTGCTATTGGCCGTGCAGACCTCGACACGCGCGTGACGCGGCAGGGTCGCAGTGCCATCCTCGCAAAGTACCTCACAGCGGATGTCATATGCATACTGGCAATTGACCCAGATCTCACAATTGATGACCATACCGGAAGAGGTTGTCAGCAAAACGATCTGTGGGTCGTGTAGATTTTTATTCTGGGAATGGCGGGTTGTCTTGGGGAAAATCACCTGCGCCTTGGTGAAATAGTCGCCGATCAGCCAGCTCATGGTGTCAATCTCGTGGATTGCAGTGCCCGTAATCGCAACCACATCGTCATATGCCGGCGCGTAGGATGCGTTTCGATGTGCGCAGTGTGCCATCAACGGCGCCCCTAGCTTGCCGGATACAACCAGTTCCTTGAATTCCATGTAAGCAGGATCGAAACGGCGGTTGAAACCAAGCTGGATCAGACGCTTACCACCAGCGATCTCTGCGTCAACAACCTTCTTTGCGCCCTCGGCAGAAGCGGAAAGCGGCTTCTCGCAGAAGATAAATTTCTTCAGACGCAGCGCCTCGAGGCAGAACTCCTCATGGGTCTTATCCGCGCTGACGATAACAATGGCATCCACCTCGGGATCGTTGATCAGCGCAATCGGATCGGCAATGAAGCGAACCGACGGATACGGTGCGATGACTTCCTTGGCATGCGTCTCGTTCACATCAGATACGGCAGTCACCGTAGCACCCGAGATTTTCTTCATCAAACGCAGAAAATGCTGCGTACCCATTGCACCAACACCGATGATACCTACTTTTAGCATAGTAAAACGCTCCTTTTCAATTCATTCAGATAAAAGTAAATCAATAGGACATAATCGCTTTCACGGCTTCGGCCGTCGTAGTAGCTGGGAAAAGTTCAAAGCCGATACGGCCGGTATAGCCCACTTCTGCCAGGCAGTCAAACACCTTGCTGTAATTTATTTCGCCTGTTCCCGGCTCGTGACGCCCCGGCACGTCCGCTACATGGATATGGCCAAACTGATCTCCATACGCCTTGATCGTGTCACAAATCGATCCCTCGTTGAGCTGCATATGGTACACATCATACAGCACCTTGAGCATCGGCGAACCGATCAGTCGAGTCATTTCTGCCGCCATCTGCGTATGCGCGAGGAAATTGCCCACATGGTCGGTAGTGATATTGAGCGGCTCTAGGTTCATTGCAATCCCGCTCTCTTCCGCGATCTTAGCGCAGTCGAGCAGCATGTCATACATCGAGCATAGCTTTACGGTATCGCTCAGATCGTCATAGTGATTTACAACGATACCACCGTCGCCCAGTGCGTTTGAGTGGATAGTCACACTTTTCGCGCCAATTTTTTGCGCTGCTGCGACCGATTGACGGAGAAAACCCAGATACTTTTCCTTATGGGTCGGATCAATCAGCGAGTAATCTGCGTCGCCGTTAAAACCGGAAATGCCGATACCGGCCTTTTCCGCCGCCGCCTTTACTGCGTCGAGATCCTTATCCGTCCAACTCCAAAATTCCACATACTCAAACCCGTCATCTTTTGCCGCCTGAAAGCGATCGAGAAAGGGAATCTCACTGTACATCGGTTCGATGCAGGCCGAACGGTCAAACTTCATATTGAATACCTCCTATTCATTTAAAACGGGACGGCGGAGACGCCGTCCCGCTTTCCGTATTGGCTGATTAAGCAGCAGCGTCTGCACTGTCTGCAGCAGTGTCGGAAGTGATGTCTTCGCCTGCCTCATAGGCGGCTACATTGTCGGCCGTAACGAGCGCTGCCGGGGTCTTGATATGATCTTCCAGCGTCTCGCCATCCAGCACGTCCAGGCATGCCTGAATGGCAGCTTCTGCCTGCAGGTTGGGATACTGTGCAACCGAACCCGCCAACGTGCCGGCCTTTATCGCTTCAATATCGTCCGGCGCCGCATCAAAGTCGAATACCTGCACCTTACCAGAGAAGCCGCCCTGCTCGATCGCCTGAATCGCACCCTGGCCCATCTCGGCGTTGACCGCCCATACGACATTCACTTCAGGGTTGGAAGACAGCACGTTCTGCATGACGTTAAAAGCCTCGTTACGATCACACTTGGCGGTCTGGGACGCGACAACCGTGAAACTGCCACACTGGTCGCGGAAGCCCTCCAGGCGCTGTGTCAGCGCATCCACGCCTGCGATACCCTCCAAATATAAAATCTTGCCGTCTGAGATGTTTTCAGCTGCGTACTTGCCAGCCAGAGATGCAGCCTCATACTGATCAATGCCGACATAAGTCTCCACATGCGCACCCGCCTCATCCAGCGCGGCCTGCGACATGGTGTCGTTCACTAGAATGACCGGAATTCCCGCGTCATTTGCCTTTTTGATCGCCGGTGCCAACGAGTTGGAGTCCGCCGCAGACAGAATAATCGCGTCAAAGCCCTTGACGACAGCATTTTCCACCATCTGAACCTGTTTCTCTACATCAGTCTCTTTTTCCGGCGCCTGGAATTCAAGATGGATGCCCTTTTCCTCGGCATACGCGTAAGCGCCATCCTCCATACTCGTCCAGAATGCATCCGACTTTGCCTTGACAATATAGGCGATTTCGATCTGATCCCCCTCAGCGGAAGCATCGCCATCTGCGCTGCCGTTGGAATTGCCGCAAGCCGCCAGACTCAGAGCGGTTGTGGATGCCACCAGGAATGCCAATGCTCTTTTGAATTTCATATTGTTTTCTCCTCTCGTTTTCACTCTTTTGTTTGATTTATGTCCACCTCATATGGAGGTTGACTTCTTACTTTTTGGCTGCGGCTTTATTGCGGATGGAGTCCGCCAAAACCGCCAGCAAGATGACAATACCGATGACCAGCTTCTGCAGATTGGACGATACATTGAGCAGATTCAAGCCATTGCGGATAACGATCATGATGATCGAGCCGACGAACGTGCCCCAAACAGAACCAAATCCACCCAGCAGTGAGGTACCGCCGATTACGCAGGAGGCAATTGCATCCATTTCATAATCCAGACCTGCAACGGACTGCGCTGAATTGAGCTTTGCTACCAGAATAACCGATGCAATGCCTGCACATAGGCCGGAAACCATGTACGCAAGCGTTTTATACTTGTCCACATTGATGCCGGACAGACGCGTTGCTTCTTCGTTGCCACCGATCGAATAGATGTAGCGACCAAATTTACGGTATTTCATAATATAATAAAACAAGATATACAGCAGAATCATAAAAATGATCTGTACGGGGATCTGTGTGCCGGGAATGGTTGCAACGCCGATCCAGCGGAATGCATCTGAGTAACCGGTAATGGTCTGACCGTCCGCAAGCGTATAGGCTGCGCCACGCGCCATGGACATCATAGCCAGCGTGGCAATCATCGGCTGAAGCTTAAACTTGGAAATCATAATGCCGTTGAAAGCACCACAGGCTGCACCTACCAAAACCGCAGCGATGATACCGACGATATCAGGCATGCCCGCTTCCACAATGATTTTGCCCATGACAATACCGGTAAATGCTACGACCGAACCAACCGAAATATCAATACCACCTGTGAAAATGACTACATTGACGCCCAGCGCCAGGACAGCCATAACGGTTACCTGTTGCAGAATATTGATCAGGTTAGCGAACGATCCAAACGCCGGTTCGGCAATGGTCAGCGCAATACATAATACAATTAAAACAATGAGCGCTGACGCATTGGAAAGGTCAACCTTTTTCAATTTTTCTTTCATCTTATTGCCCTCACTTTACATTGGTTTTTGCGCCGGTCGCATAGCCGACTACCATTTCTTCGGTCACATGCTTCATATCCTCGCCTTCAATCAGGCCGGTCATTTCGCCTTCGTGCATGACGTAAATGCGGTCGGAAACACCTAAGCACTCCGCCAGTTCGGAAGTGACCATGATTACTGCCTTGCCGGCTTCCTTCAGCGAGTTCATGATTTTATAGATTTCAGCCTTTGCGCCTACGTCAATGCCGCGCGTCGGTTCATCGAAAATAATGATATCCGAGTTGGTATTCAGCCATTTGCAGATAACCACTTTTTGCTGATTGCCACCCGAAAGATTTTTTGCCTTTTGCTCCAGAGACGGCGTTTTGACCCGCATGGAATCTGCCAACTTCTGGTTGTGCGCTGTTTCTTTCGCTTTATTGAAGCCGAACGGCGTCATTGCCGTGTCCAGGTTAGCCAAAGAAATGTTCTGGTTGAGGGAAAATTCCAAGATCAGACCCTGGCTCTTACGATCTTCGGTCAGCAGAGCAAGGCCGAGTCTCTTAGCCTGCTCACAGGTCTTGATTTGAACTTTTTGCCCTTTTACATAGATTTCACCACTGGTGAACGGATCTGCACCGAAGATAGCACGCATCAATTCTGTGCGCCCCGCACCCATCAGGCCGTAAAAGCCTGTTATTTCACCCGCGCGGGCATAAAAGGAAATCCCTTTGAGGGTATCGCCTTGCTTGATATCTTTCACTTCCAGCAAGGTTTCACCCGGCTCTACCGCAACCTTGGGATAATAGTCGGTCATTTCGCGGCCGACCATCATGGCAACCATCTGGTCGATCGTGATGTCTTTTACGTTAACCGTATCAATATATTTGCCGTCACGGAAGATAGTCAGCCGGTCGCCGATCTTCATAATTTCCTCCAGACGGTGTGAAATATAGACAATGGCGACCCCTTTTTTCTTGAGATCTGCGATGATCTCGAACAGACTGTTGACCTCTTTTTCGGTCAGTGCCGAGGTTGGTTCATCCATAATGATGATGTCGCAATCAAAGGACAGTGCCTTAGCGATCTCGACCATCTGCATTTGTCCCACGCTCAACGAGGACACCTGCGCTTTTTCCGAAATGTCGGAATGAATACTGTCCAGCAGTTCGCGTGCCCGACGGTTCATGGTTTTCCAATCCACCTGACCACCCATTTTAGTTGGTTGACGACCCATGAAGATATTTTCGGCTACGGTCAGATTTTTTAACTGATTGAGTTCCTGAAAGATGATGCTCACGCCGCGGGCGCGCTGTTCTTCTACGCTGCGTGCAGTAATTTTTTCACCTTTCCAGATAATCTCGCCCTCATAGTTTGTGTTAACACCAGCCAGAACCTTCATGATCGTAGATTTGCCTGCGCCATTCTCACCGAGCAGCACATGCACTTCTCCACGTTTTGCATTGAAATGCACATGATCCAGCGCCAGCACGCCGGGGAACTGCACGGTGATATCATTCATTTCTACCAAGTATTCGCCCATCTTTTCGCCTCCCGTTTATTCCGATTTCGTCTCCCGCTCGTCCGGACCACTGCGGCGGTTTAGCCGCCGCAGTGCAATCACGAACGAAAAAAGAAGAGAGAGAATGTGTCATAATTTAGATGCCCGCGGTTTTTCGGACGTATTCCCGCGCCATTTTGGCATATTCCAGCGGATTTGCCTTTGCTGGGTCCTGCTCCGCTTCTACAATGAACCAGCCTTCATAATATGCGTCGTTCAGCGCGGCAAACACACCCGGATAGTCTACGCAGCCATCGCCCGGTATGGTAAAGCAGCCCTCCAGCACAGCCTTGCGGAACTTGAAACCCTCAGCATACGCTTGCTTCATTTTCTCCGGGCGGATGTCCTTGAGATGGACATGTCCAATGCGCGTACCAAATTCCCGCGCGGCCTTGACAGCATCCTCTCCGGAAAACGTAAAATGGCCGGTATCAAAGCAAAGCCAAACATAGCGAGGATCGGTGCTATCCATCAGGCGTTTGGTTTCTGCAAATGTCTGTACCACCGTTGCCATATGGTGGTGATAGCACAGTTTGAACCCGCGGTCGGCAGCAACCTTCCCCAGCTTGTTCAGTCCGTCCGTCAGGCGCTCCCACTCTTCATCTGAAGCAACCGGCTTGTTGTCCCCAAACATAGAACACTCTTCTGCAAACAGGTTCCGCGTCAGTTCGCATACATTGATGCGTCTCGCACCGACGGCTTCGAGAAAGTCGAGCTGCTTGACAAAGGCTTTCTCGTTTTCTTCATATGGAGTGCTGCACAAGAAGCTCGAAAACCACTGAGATGCAATTTTGATCCCGCGCAGATCAAGAGCCCTGTTCAGTACCACCGGATCGGCCGGAAACTTGCCACCAACTTCGGTTCCCTGAAAGCCGGCGAGCGCTACCTCCGAAACCATTTGCTCAAAGGTCAGTTCCCCGCCAAGTTGCGGCATGTCATCGTTCGTCCAACCGATAGGCGCTATGCCTAGTTTTACGTTATTAAACATCATTGCCCCTCTTTCCTCTTGCTGGATATGTCATCGCATGTTCTCTGCGTTGATCACACTAATGTCCGTAAACTGATATTCCGGAACACGTAAACCGGGAGAAAGCATCAGATCCTTGAGCAGCACAACAGGACGGTATCCCTGCCAGTATACATTCTGCTCAATGATAAAATCGACCGCACCTTCCCGCAGCAGCCTTCTTGTCACAGCGGTCAGATCATTTCCCACAACCATGACCTTGCCCTGTTTTCCGCCACGCGCCAACGCTTCTGCACACGCGGCTACACTTTCGTTTGCCATGTAAATTGCTCGGAGATCAGATGTGCCAGCCAATATTTCTGCTACCTTTTCATAAGTCAACACATACTCGTTGAAACTTTCCACCAGCAGCAATCTGTCCCGTGAGATCCCCGCATCCACACATTTGTCAATAAATCCATCCGTGCGTCGCTTATGGGCGTCGATTTCAAGATTGCCCGCCACGATTAAAATTCTGCCGGATGCCTCCATAAACTTTACAATCAAATCAGCTGCGACCCTGCCGCTCCGATAGGGGTCCTGCCCTACGAAACATCTGCGTCCGCTGCCCGGCAGATCACTGTTATATGTAATAACCGTCATGCCGCTTTCTGTCAGTCCACAGACCAGTTTGTGCATCACCGGACTATTCTTTGCACAGATCGCCAATGCATCCAGTCCTCGCTCCTGCATGTGCCGAATCCGTTCTGCGAACTCTCCCGGCAAATCCGTCTCGCATTCCGCTATGGTCAGTCCACATCCATACGGGGCTACCGCCCTTTTGGCATCTTCCAACCCACGCAGCAGCTCACGTTTCAGATCGGCATTAAACCATGTGTTTCCCGGCAGCAACACGCCGATCTGCTTCGGGTTATCTGTTGCCTGTTCCTGACGCATGCGATATCCGGTTTGACGAACCACACGCTGCACACGCTCCCGAATCTTAGGATTCACATTCGGGCGATTATGGAGCACACGGTCAACTGTTCCCCGCGAAACCCCCGCCCGCTCTGCAATTAATTGAATCGTTACCTTGCCCATATCTTTGTGCCTTTTATTTATTGTGCTTTTGAGCACATATTATTTATAGCACGAATTATCTCGTAAATTCAACAACAAAGTCGACAAATTACCCATTGGCAATTTGTATATCTTATCATCCCGATTTTTTGTGCTAATTTTGTGCCTTTTTACAAGCAGCTTATCCGCATCTTCACGTCATTTTTGAAATTTGAAGATGAAAACAAGCACTTTTCTCCAAACTTTATGCCCCCTTCTTATGCAATCCACCTATATAATTACAAATTTTTTCTAATCCAAAAGCCGTCGACGCGTTTATGCACAAAACAAAAGAGCCCTATTGTGCGTTGCACAACAGAGCTCAAATCTACAATATATACGCCGAAAAGGCATTTTTCATAAAACGAAAACAAGTTTCTACTTCATATTCTCCGAACAAACGATTTCAATTGGCGCCTGTTCTCCGGACGGCACAATCCCATATTGCAGATAATCTCTCAAAATGATGAGCGGACGGTATCCCTGATGGTAAATATTCTGCGCAATGGCAAAATCAATTTCACCAGTCTTTAACAACCGTTTAGTAGAATCTGTCAGGTCATGACTAATGATGTGAATCTGTTGTTCTCGACCTGCATCCCGAACAGCCTCAACGCATCCGGTTACACTGTGGTTGGCCATATATATCCCTTTGATTTCCGGGATGCGTTCCAGCCTCTCCCATATTTTTTGATAAGTCAGCGCATAATCATTATAAGTTTCTATCATCTGAAGGTTCCCGCCTGTGAATCCTTTTTCATAAATCCGCTCACAAAAACCTTGCAGACGCAAACGATGGGCATTGAATTCAGGATTACCAATTGCAATCAGCAGGGTATCTTCTTTTCTAAGATATTTGGACATCAATTCCCCTGCCACCCGGCCACCACGCACCAGATCCTGACCAACAAAACATAGTCGCTCGCATTTCGACAAATCAGAATTAAATGTTACAACAGGGATCCCTTTTCCCTGTATCTCGTTGATCTTCTCTACGATCGAAATGTGGTCTTTTGCACACACTGCGAGTCCCTGCACGCCCTTTGCCAGCAGGTTGTCCAGTCTTTCAATACTTTCATCCGGAAGATCGGTTTCGCACTCCTCTATCCATATTTCCGCCCCGGTATCCCGTAAAATATCCTGTGCATCTGAAATGCCGCGCATCACTTCGCTGCGGAAATATCCAGTCCAATTAGGCAGCAATACACCCAGGCAACAGGGCAATGCTTCTTCCGGAGTACTTAATCCAAGCGCTTGAGCCTGCTCTTTACGCGGCGGAATATAGTGCAGTTCTTTCATAGCACGAAGCACGCGCTCATAAATATCCGGCTTAACATGCGGTCGCTGATTCAGTACGCGATCCACTGTCCCCCGAGAAACCCCTGCGCGCTCTGCAACCATATTGATTGTTGCCTTTCTCGCCATACCCTATCAACCTCATACACACGATTATATGTGTACTATACCATAATTGATTTATGCTTTCCAGTATTTGTGTATGTGTTTCTGCTATTTCGTCCTGTTTTGCGCTTAACGTAATGGTATTAAAATATTAGGCGCAGTTTATTTTTATGTTTTAAGCTGCAAAAGGTACTTTCAAGGAAAAGCGCCCAATTTCCCAACCAGAAAAGTCTTTCGGCACTTCCTTTTTGGTTGTGCACCATAAAAAATGTCACATCGCCCAGCGTGACGGTCAGGTCGTGCGGGATGGCTTCCGCCCAATCCTTATCGTTGCCGCCGCAGACAACATACAGCGGCGCGTACTGACACAGCTCATCTTGTCCCCTGTTGCGGCTGTCCGGGGCGGCAGTGCGCAAATTTCACACAAATCACTACAAATTTTAAATAATGGCTTTTCAATTCCGCCGGAATGTATACAATGAACATAGCATGGAAGTGCAAGACCGTCAAGATGGATTGTCCAAAGGAGGTCTGGCGGCGCGATACGACCGCAAAGCATATGATGACAGCCAGCATCCACTGCCGAACGCCAAACAGGTAAGCCAGCGTATGGCCAAAGCAAAGTGGATTTTCACCTGACGCGCCCGGTGGCGCTGGAGGCAGGCATCTGCCGCTGGCCGGAGAAGCAAATGGAGTAAAAGTGGCTGATTGATAGGAGGAAAACCATGAGAAAACGAATGTTAAGCTGGGGCTTGATCCTGTCCCTGCTGCTGACCATGCTGCCAGTGTCAGCCATGGCCGCGGAAAGCGGGGAGCCAAAAGCCGAACCGGCGGAGACAACCTATACCCTGTCCCCGGATACGGAGATACACAGCGCAAATACGCTGACCAGTACAGGGACGGCGGATCACAGCAACCACACCGGCTGGACGCCGCTAAGTGGGACAATCGGCAGCAGTAATTTTAATCAAGATGGAAAATACTACCTGAACAGCGATGCTTCCACCTACCAAGCCATCACCATCAGTAATGATGTCACCCTCTGCCTGAACGGCCATACGCTGGACATGGGAAGTAATACCCTCACTGTCAGAAGCGGCGCGACGCTGACCATTTGCGACTGCCAAAGCGGCGGCACCATCACAGGAACAGAATCATACATCAACCTCAATGTCATTTCTGTCACAGGCGGCACGCTGAACCTGGAAAGCGGTACCATCAGCAGCACGGCAGCACGCAGCGGCAGCCTGATTTCCGTCACGGACGGTGAGCTGAATGTCACCGGCGGCACGATCTCTCTGAATCACACGGGCAGTGGTGCCTACGATGGAGTTCAGGCGGTGAAGCTGTCAGAGGACAGCACCGGCAGCTTTACCGGCGGTGAGGTGCATCTGACTACCGCGGTGGATAATAACCGTGCCACCACTGTGTATCAGGAGGGCGGCAGCGTGACGGTGGGCGGCAGCGCGGAGATTGTGTTTGAATGGACAACAACAGAAGAGAAACCCAACAGTGCGCCCGGTTACGGCGCGCTTTGTGTCACCAAAAGCGGTAAGGTAATAATAGACACCGGCTGCACCATCACTGCGTTCCGTACGGGTGGTGAAATGGCGGGCGCTGTGTCCATCGGTATGCTTAATGACGCAACAGGTACCGCCACCATCAATGGCGGCGACATAAATGGTTTTCTGGTGGTATATGGTACCGCTGATATCTCCAACGGCAGCTTTGATATTATTCAAAACTGGGGAACGCTCACCATGACCGGCGGCACTGTGAAGAACGAGAACGAGAACGAGAACGGTATCAATTACGGTATCTGGACGAGTGTTACAAATGGTAAGACCGACCTGCGCAATGTCAGCATCACCGCCTATATCGGCATATACGTCAGTACCGGTCTGCGGCCCACCATCAAGGATGGTGTCACCATCAACGCCACCAAATACGGCGTGGATGGCAGCGCTACCCTCGTCGGCGCCCCCTCGATCAGCGGCGGCATAGCAGATCTGTATATTTACAGTATGCGCACCACAACAGACTACCCCTCGGTGGATGCCACGGCATACACCGGCGGCGCACTGACCGTACAGGAGCGGAAATTCCCCGACGCACATCAGGGCGGATATATCGGCTGTGCGATCAAGGTCAAGGAGAGCGATAAAGATAAATTCCAATTTACCAACAGCGATGGGAACTTTGTCTATCGATATGACACGGAAAACAGCGCGTTCCGCCTCTATAACCAGAACGCCCATCCCATCTGCGGCGCGTCGTGCGACCATGGAGATGCATCCCACAGCAACCCCGCATGGCAGAAGTGGTCTACTCCCAGCAACTATACTTTGACCGGCGGCAGCTACTATTTGACCAGCACTGTTACGCTCGGCCAAGCCATTACCATCACAGGGGATGTCAACCTCTGTCTCAACGGGAATACGATCAAAAGAAGTGACGGCAGCAACCCGTTTCAGGTGACGGACGGCGGCAGTCTCACCATCTGCGACTGTCAGACCACAGGCCAGCTCACCGGCGGCATTACGGCCACCGGCGGCCAGATCAGCATTTACGGCGGCACGATATCGGGCGGAGCATACGCGGTCGATCTGGGCGGGAATGCCAAACTCACCCTTGCGGGTAGCCCTGCCCTCTCCGGCACTAAGGCGGCGCTGAAGCTCTATACCAAGAGCGGCACGACGCTGGAAAATGCCGCGGTGGATGCCACAGATTACACCGGCGGCTCGCTGGAGGTGGAGGAGAACGATGTTCCCGGCGGTGCAAACGGCTTTGCCATAAAGGGCGGCGAAAATAAGTTCAGCCTTACGAACCTCTCTACCGGCTATCACTACGCCTACGAAGGCGGCTATGTGATACGGCCCGACCATACCCACAGCTATACATACAGCGGCAGCGGCGCGGTCATCACCGAGACCTGTACCTGCAACCATAGTGCCACGGCGACGATTTCCATTCGGGCTGACTATGACCTCACCTACACCGGCAGCGCCATTACGCCCGCCGAAGTGACATACGGCACGGGATGGCAGGGCGGCAATTTAACGCCGACCTACGAAAACAACATCAACGCGGGCACCGCCACGGCAACTATCACAAAGGACAATGCCACAGCCAGCGTAACCTTTACCATCGAAAAGGCCAGCCAGACCGCGCCCGCCGCAAACGAGGGCTACACCATCGACTATGCGAATGAGACCATCACCGTGAATGGCGGCTACGAGGTCTATACCGCTGAGGACGGCGGCACAGCAGTGCAGACCGGAGCCACTGTCACACCCGGCACGACCTATTACATCCGCCGTGAAGGGGACAACAACCATTACTCCTCCGGTTTTACGCCCTTCACCGTGACTGCCCGCCCTGCCGCGCCCAGTGTCACCGCCGTAGCCGAGACGATCAAGGATAAGGACGACGGCAAGGTGACAGGTGTTGATACCACCATGGAGTACAGCACAGATGGCGGGCAGCATTGGATGCCTTGCACCGGCACTGAAATCACCGGCCTTGCCGCGGGTACTACCGTTACCGTTCGCGTGAAGGCAACGAGCAGCACCCCCCACGGCGAGGTGGCATCCTGCACCATTGATGCAAGCGAAAATACCCTGACCGTTACGTTTGAAGAAAACGGCGGCAGCGCGGTGCCGGATATCGTCGGACTTTCCTACAAAGCCGCTATCACCGCCCCCGCCGCCCCCACCAAAACCGGCTATGCCTTCGGCGGGTGGTACAAAGAGGCCGCCTGCACGAACCTGTGGAATTTCTCCACCGACACGGTTACTGAGGATATCACCCTCTACGCCCAGTGGACGCTGGGAGCCCCCACAGTGCAACTGACAGCCAACAAAACCGATGTTATCTACGGTGAGACAATCACCCTTACCGCTACGGTCAGCCAAAGCGGGGGCGACCTCACCTATGCGTGGTACAAAGGCAGCGAGAAGCTCATCGGCGATGATGAAACGCTGACGCTCTCCAATGTGGCCGACAGCGGCAGCTACACCGTCAAGGTCACGGCGACGAGTGGCGACGGACAGCAGACCACTGCTGAGGCATCCATTACCGTTTCCATTACGCCGGCTCCGGTGGAGATTCCCGACCCGAGCGACACGAAGTTCATCTACAACGGTCAGGAGCAGACCTATCCCATCGCTGACAATACACTGTATACGGTCACGGGCAACCAGCAGACCAACGCGGGTGACTATACCGTCACCGTATCGCTGAATGACAAGGACAATTACACATGGGCTGACGGCAATGCTGAGGACCGGACATATTCCTTTACAATTATCCCAAAAACCATCACTGCTACATGGTCGGGACTGACGCAGGTATACGGCACCACTGAACAGGTGAAAGCGACGCTTTCCGGCATCGTGAGCGGCGATGATGTTGCGGTCAGCATCGCCGGGGTGGCGCAGACGGCGGGCAGTCATCCTTTGACCGCCTCCCTCACCGGTGACGACACTGACAACTATACCCTGAAAAACGGCACTGAAACCTTAACCATCCGGCCTAAAACCGTGGGCTTCACGGTCAGCGGCAACGCGGTGGAGGGCGACGGCACCGCCAAAACGGCAACCGTCACCCCCACGGACAACGCCCTGACGCAAACCTGCTATACCGTCACCTACCGGCAGGGTACGGCCACGGTTGCCGCCCCCACCGCGGTAGGCAGCTATGAAATCTGGGTGGAAATCACTGACGGCAACTACCAACACACCAACGGAAAGGCTGAAATGCAGGTGGGTACACTTACCATCACGCAGGCTCCGCCGGTGCTCTATGCCGTGACCTTTGCAGGCGGGCAAGATGCAACCGGAATCACGCCGGATGCGTTGTCCGCCGTGGAGAATGCCAAAATCATCCTGCCGACGTGTACCTTCGAGCGGGAGGACTATCTGTTCACCGGCTGGAGTGATGGCGAACAGATTTACCAGCCCGGCGACAGCTTTACCATGCCCGCTCAGGACGTGACCTTCACCGCCCAGTGGCAGCAGACCTACGGCATCACCGTCACTGTTCAGGAACCAAAAACAGAAAGCGGGGGTATGCAGACAGTTTCCGGCGCAGTGGTCAGTCTGTGGCTTGGCGCAAACAAACTGGACGAACAGGCCACAATAGCGGACGGTACTTACACCTTTGCCGATCTGCTCCCCGGCATCTACAATCTGGTGGTCACCAAGGGCGACCGTACCGTCACCAGCATGGTGGAGATTACAGAGGAAAATGTGGCCTGTATCGCTACCCTGCCCAAGGGCGCTACCAACTCCATTGTCAAAGTGACCGAGGGCTCGCCTGATATCGTGGTGGGCAATCTGAATACCGTATTTCATCAGGAACCCGACGATACGGTATACACCGAGGACGATCAAAAAACCGTTATCGACGGCGGCAAGATAGAGGTCACCTTTACCGCTGAGGAGAAGCAGAAAACCGAAGTAAGCGAAGATCTTCAAAAAATACAGGCCGTGTCCGGTGACAGTAATCTCGCTCTGGTCATGGATTACAAGCTGGAAAAAGAGGTCTTTGACG
>OEQS01000079.1_pt1 | contig 14928 bp, 14 predicted proteins | sample 1539731 | NCBI WGS metagenome assembly OEQS01 (sample SAMEA3891890, study PRJEB23780) | metagenome | biome: terrestrial biome; feature: animal house; material: Caecal content | place: Italy | collected 2015-05-05 | reverse complement strand
AAGCCGGTGAACGTGCTGACCAAGCGGGACCGGATGAAGATTATCGCCCTGCTGGACCAGAAGAACGCCTTTTCCTTCCGCAAGTCGGTGCCCTTTGTGGCCAAGCGGCTCCAAGTGTCCCGGTACACGGTGTACAAGTACCTGGGCGAGCTGGCCGAGCACAGCGAGGAGGAATCCTTAACTTCCTGAGTTTTTTAACCCTCAACGCTAATTGCAGTCATCACTTGTCCCCATCTGGATCATCATAATACCCGAGTTCTATGCGAACGTTTTCCATCATATATCCCAGATCATCTGATACGCCATACCCCAGAGGATCGGCAGTAGATATGAGGTTTTTGAATTCTGTTTCGTGGAGGCTGAAGAAATCCGGATGCAGTTTCGCATAATTCAAAAATTTTTCAGCTGAGGATTCAAGGCTGTTGTAAAATCTTCCCCCATAGTCACCGTATACTGCACTAAGTTCTGCGGCTTCGGCAGCGAAAGCAAGGTGCATCAGAGCCTTCGTTCCTTCATCTACAGTTCTGCTTAGGTAGTCGTTCAGCACACCTTTGCATTCACTCAAAGAAAACTGTTCCTTCCAGAAAACCTTTTCTAATCGTTTCTGCAGACTGGCTATCAATTCATCATTGGATTCCACGCTCCAACAACTGCTTTCGATATCCTTGAAAACTTTAGAAGATTTGAATATTTCAAATAAATGCGCTTCTAATTCATCTCTGGTTAAAGATTTAATTACTTTTTTATACTGCGTTAGTGTCATCATGCTTTTTCTTCCCCTGTTCAATTGTTATGTAACGCTCAATCTTCTGACGACTTATTCCCTTGCAGGAATTCAATGACTTCTGCAAGGGTTTTCTCGCTTTCTGAGAATGCTTTCAGAAGCTGCTTGTTATCCCGCTCTTTCCGTTTCATCAGAAGCTTTTCCAATTCATCAACTGCCTTGTCGTATTTCACTTGTCATTCGGCAACATGAGTGCAGGCTGGCCCGGAATCTGCTTGCCGATACATATCCGTCTCGGTGTGTTATACTTCTTATCTTTCAGATAAATCCGCGCGTATTCATAATAGATATACGTCGTTCCCTTGATTGTCTTCTTCGTGATTTTCCCGTTTGAATCAGGTATCTTTATCGTACAGTCCAGGTACATATGGCACTCCATCCGTTTAATGTTTGAGGGTTAATTGCTTCTCTTGTATTATGCCATATTTTTCCAAAAAATACAAGTGAAAAATGGGATTTTCCTTGATTTTACGGGCTTTTTTCAGCTTCCCCAATGAGTGCCAATTTATTGAGTGTCAATTTTGGGGGAAGTTCAGATATATAGTTCACAATCAGTCACTTTCTTTCAAAATCAGTCATTATTTTAAGCCCATTCTCCGCCTACATCAGACGTCCTGAAATACAAAAGGAGCATCCCAAACATGGGACACTCCAAATCCTGATTTCTTCAGTTTTTTGAATACACCGGCTTGATCCTATAGGTTACACACATAGGGCGCCCGGTCCACGGATCTTTATCCACATAAGCGTCCAAAGAAAACACATCCGCCAGAACTTCCCTGGTCATCACCGCTTCCGCTGTGCCTTCGTACAGCACTTTTCCCTCACGCATGGCGATCATCCAGTGGGAAAAACGGGCCGCCAGATTCAGGTCATGGATCACAAGGGCAATGGTCTTGTGAGAGGTTTCATTAAGATCTTTCAGCAGCTCCAGCACCTCCAGCTGATGGGCCATGTCCAGATATGTGGTGGGCTCATCCAGAAGGATCAGCGGCGTATCCTGAGCCAGGGCCATGGCAATCCAGGCTCTTTGCCGCTGACCGCCGGAAAGGGCGTCAATATTTCTTTGGGCAAACGCTTCCATATGGGTCATTTCCAGGGCCCACTGAATGGCCCTATGATCCTCAGATTTCAGCTTTCCGAAGCCCTTTTGGTGGGGATAACGTCCGTAAGCCACAAGCTCCTCCACCGTCAGGCCGCCGGGAGCCTGGGGACTTTGAGGGAGAATGGCCATTTTCTGAGCCACCTGGATGGTAGGCAGCTGGGCAATCTGCTGCCCGTCCAGGATCACCTGACCGGTTTTAACAGGCATCATCCGGGACAGAGCCTTTAAAAGCGTGGATTTTCCGCAGCCGTTAGGCCCGATAATGGAAGTGATCTGACCTTTAGGAATCTGCACGTCCATCTCTTGGATAATGGTGTTTTGCTGATACCCTACCGATATGCCTTCCCCTTTTAATATGGCTTCCATAGGTTCCTCCTTTCTCAAGACCGGATCAATAAGTATAAAAAGTATGGCGCGCCAATGACCGCGGCCACGATCCCAATCGAAATTTCATTTGGGGACAGCAGCGTCCGGGAAATAATATCAGAAACCGTCATTAAAAGCGCCCCGGTCAGAACTGTGGTCCCGATCAATATTTTAAAATTAGGCCCTACAAGACGCCGGGCCAGGTGAGGGCACACAAGGCCTACAAAACTTAAGCCTCCGCCAACAGCGCAGCACAAACTGGACATGGCAATAGCCGCTCCCAGCAGGATCACCGTCTGACGGGAAACAGACACCCCAAGCCCTGTGGCGGTCTGATGCCCCAGTGTAAGTACATTTAAGGTGCGGCTTTTATAAAATACAAACCCTGTAAAAAGGACCAGTCCTGTAAAAAGCATGACCACATTCGGCCATGTAGCGCCCCAGATACTTCCGGACAGCCAGTTTTGCACAAAGGCATACTCGCTGTCAGACATGCGCAGCATGAGCATGGTGGTCACACTGGAAATGGCTGTAGACATGGCCACGCCAATAAGGAGCAGCCGTCTCGGTGACAGCCCCTGCCGGGTCAGGGCCAGGCGGTAATCCACCAGCGCCGTACACACAGAACCGGCAAAAGCGAGAAAAGGCAAAAGCAGGGGAGCGCTCAGACCGCTGCCTGAAAAAAACACGATAAAACCGGCAACAAACAGCCCGGCTCCCGCATTAATTCCCAGGATTCCCGGCTCCGCCATATCATTTCTTGACACTCCCTGGATCACACAGCCGGACACGGCCAGGCCCACGCCTACCAAAAGACTGGTCAGCACCCGGGGAAGTCTCAGATGGATCAATGTATAGGTCAGTCCTGCCTCCCCGTGACCGGTTAGGATCTGCCAAAGCTGAGCCAGGGTGATCTGCCGGTAGCCGGCATTAATATCTGCCCACACAGCCACAAAAAGCAGCACGATAAGCACAGTAATCACCGTGGCCTGACGGCCTTTCTTTTTTAAATGCTTAGTCCACATTTCTTTCCTCCCTCCGGGCCGTCCATATAAAAAATGGGACGCCAACGACAGCAAATACAAGACCAATAGGAGTTTCCGCGGGAGCATTAATGGTGCGGGATATTATATCCGCAATCAGCATAAAAAATGCTCCGGCGATCATAGAACATGGAATAATGGACCGGTAGTCTGCCCCAACAAAAAAGCGGACCACATGGGGCACTAAAAGGCCCACAAAGGATATGGGACCGGCAAGGGCTACGGCGCCCCCTGCCAAAAGGAGGACAACGCCAAGACACAGCGACCGGGTCCGCTCAATTCTAAGGCCCAGTCCCCGGGCCGCCTCATCCCCTAAGCTTAATAAAGAAATCCTTCTGGATAAAATAGCTGCGCATACCAGTCCTGCCAGGATCACAGGAGCCGCAAAGACCAGCTGGGCGCCTCTGATGCCCGATACACCGCCTGCGGTCCAGAAGGTCAGATCATAGCCGATATTATAAAACATGGAAATCCCCTGGCTTAAAGATGAAAGAAACAGGCTCACAGCGCTTCCCGCCAGCACAAGGCGCACCGGGTCCAGCTTTTGCCGCTTCAGGCTCATGAGCCCGTAAACAATGACCATGGCCCCCAAAGCTCCCAAAAAAGATAAAAGCACAGTGCCGGAAAAATTGATCCCGGGAAGAAGAGCCAGACATAAAGCCAGGGCAAAAGTGGCCCCGGAATTAATCCCTAAAAGCCCGGAATCCGCCAGAGGATTCCGGGTCACGCCCTGCATAATGGCTCCGGCCACAGCAAATGCCGCCCCTACCAGCATACAGCCTAAAGTCCTTGGAATCCTCAGCTCATAAGTAATGATCTGCTGCTGGTCCGTCAGATCCGGGGCGGTCAGCGCCTGCCAGATCTTTGACACAGGAATATCTGTGCTTCCATAGAGTACAGAAAGCACTGCGGCCGCGACGACGCCAGCGCTTCCTGCCAGCACGAACAAAAGAAACTTCTTTCTTGCGAAACGACTCATGCTTCCTCCTTAAAGCTTCTGAAAAACTCCAGGAAAATATCCAGCTGAGCGTTTAAGGTAATGGGATCCCGGTGCATAAAGGCCACCTGCTCATAAGAAAGTACCCGGCCTTCCTTCACCGCGTCCAGACTGTTCCACAGCTGAGAATCCTCCACAAAAGCGCTGTCCGTATCCGCCAAAACACCATACAAAATAAAATCTCCCGCGTAATCCGGCAGCGCCTCCAGGGAAACGACTTCATAAGTGGTATCCCCATCCACCATTTCCTCCTGGATCACTTCCGGCGCCTTTAATTCCCACATATCATACAAAATACTTCCGCCCCGGGCAAAATGGCTTCCCATAACGTAAATTTCCTGAGGCCAAACCTCCACAATAGAAACAGTCCGGTCACCGACAATCTCCTGGATCTCATCTTTTGTGTCCATAACCCTTTGATTAAAGTCCGCAATATAGGCCTCCGCCTCATCGCTTTTCCCAACCAGGTCGCCAATATAGCGGAACAGCTCCTCATCGGTGCGCTTTCCGTCCTCAATATAAACTGTGGGCGCTATGGCCGCGTATTTTTCATAATCCGCCTCTGTAATCGTCACAATAAGGTCCGGCTGGGCCTCAACGATCATTTCCAAAGAGGTCTCTGCGCTGGCCACGTTCATTTCCTGAATCCCGTCTACATAATCCGCCAAAAAAGGATTAGACAGGGAATAGGGGGAGGCGATCACCGGCTTTACCCCTACGGCAAGAAATTCTCCCAGATAATAGTCGGAAAAGATCACCTGGGGATTTTCCGGGATCTCCACAGTTCCCTTATCTGTTTCTACGGTGCGCATGCCGCCCTCAGCATCCCCGGCCGCCTGGGTTTCACTTTGGCTGCCGGAAGCTTCCTGAGCCTGGGTTTCGGTCTGTACCTGAGATTCTGCCCCGCTCCCCGCCTGGGTTGAACCCGTATTTGAACCACAGCCGGCCAAAAGTCCGGCTGCCATAACTGCTGCGGAAAATAAAGAAATCACTCTGAAATTGCTCATAAAATTGCTCCTTTCTGGAATCCTGTATATCAATGATCTGCCCAGTCTATGGGCATAAAGATACGGACTCACTCCGTACCTGAATCACGTTCTTACGCAGCCATACAGCAAGTGTCTGGCTGCTGTGTGAACAGTATCCTCCATACTTTTGTTGCTGGCGTTATACAAATTAGCTATAGCTAACTAACCGGAAAGTATGTTATCATAGACCTGTATAAAATTCAACATATAATCTAAAATGCACCGTTTTGATTTATATTATGAACCTTTTTGGTTTATCTATCCTGCAAGGAGGGTTAAAAATGTCCTTAAAGACCCATATGAACTTTCAGAAAATGATCTTTAAACAGATGGACTACACAGAAACGCCTCTGGGACCGGGCTCTCTGTGGCAAAACAGCGCCCACCCGGAAAATGGCTGCTGCTTTGTGTATCACCGTCCGGATGCCTATGTCCTTACCATTGGCGATTATAAAATTCCTAAAACATTTCACCTGTCCTTTCACAACGCCGGGCCGATCCTGCGTTTTGGAAGCTTTTATGAAGGCAAGACCCGTTTTCATGTGGAAGGGGTTAAAACCCGGTCATCTTCACCGGTAAATTTTATCGTGAAAGAAGAAAATATCAAAGGCGTTCAATACTGGCAGTCCGGCGCTCACTATAAAGGCATTGAGATCGCCCTCTCCTTTGACTATATTAGTGCCGTGAAAAGCCTGGAGCCTCATACAGAGCTTTTAGGACAGCTCCCTGACAATGTTACCCAAAACCTGCTTCCATCCCCTGTATCCGCCATTTTATCCCAGCTCTCCTCTTTTCAGGAGCTAAAAAACCTGACTCCGTTAATCCTGGAAGGCATGATCCTCCAGTGCCTTGGCTTCCTGTCCCAGGCTGCCGCCAAAGGGTATTTTTCTCCTGAAGGGAACCGTCCCGTGATCTATGTGGGCCAAAGGAAGCTTACTTTTACTCAGCAGGACTTTCAGGCCATTGAGCAGGTCCGCCAAGCGATCCTGAAAAACCCCGAAGCGAATCTGACCATTGCCCAGCTGGGACATCAAGTCTTTCTCAATGAACAAAAACTAAAGACCGGCTTTCATCTGTGCTATCACACCACTATCGGGGCTTTTATCAAAGACTGCCGCATGGCCAGAGCCTCAGAACTGCTGGTCCATACCAGCGCCACCATTGAGGAAATCGCCCGGACCTGCGGGTACGGCAGCAGCACCGGCTTTATACGGGCCTTCCGCCAAAAATGCCAGATAACGCCCCTGCGCTTCCGCCAGGAAAAACGGTCCGGGTAAATTTTTTCCGTTCATAGCCTGTGACGTCCCTTTAGGGCATCGGTCCTGACAGATGTTCCTTTAAATCGCCTCAGACTGCCTTTTGCTGTCACTATAATAAATGAGGAATAATTCCCCTTTCTTCCCTTGTTTTTTCCGCCTCGGTGGACTACAATGTAGAATAGTTGTACATTCGTTTACATAAGGAGATCATACATCATGTATCGTGAACAGTTAGAAGCTTATTTTCAGGACAAGCAGGACATGCTGGTGGACGCCGTGTGCCGCCTGGTGTCCATTGACAGCGTGGAGGGCGAGCCCGCGCCCGGCGCTCCCTTCGGCCCCGGCCCTGCCGCCGCGCTGGAAGAGGGCCTGAAGTTCGGCCCGCTGCTGACCGTGAAAATTGAGAATATGCGCGAGCAGCACACCGCTAAGGTGATCGAGGGTACGGCGGACGCCCCGGCTGAGCGCGTGATCGCGCCGCCGGAAAAGAAGTACGGCTTTGTTGCGGTCGCGGCAGGCGAAGGGCTCAAGGGCGTGTTCACCGATCTGGGCGTGGACGAGGTCGTGCAGGGCGGCCAGACCATGAACCCCTCGACCGATGATATCCTGCATGCGGTCGATGCCGTACCGGCGGAGATCGTTTTCGTGCTGCCCAACAACAAAAACATCATTTTAGCTGCCGAGCAGGCTGCCCATCTGTCCGAGGAGAAAAAGGTCGTCGTCATTCCGGCCAAAACCATCCCGCAGGGCATTTCAGCCATGCTGGCCGTCGATCCGGACAGCGAAAGCGAAACGGTGCTCACCGCCGCGATGACCGATGCAGCCACGCATGTGCGCAGCGGTCAGGTGACATACGCTGCACGTGACAGCGAGTTTGACGGCAAGAAGATCAAGCAGGGCGAGTACCTGTCACTGTGCGAGGGGAAGCTGTGCGCCAGCGGGCGCGAGGCCGCGGTCATCAAAAAGCTTGTGCGCGAGATGGTGACCGACGGTAGTTCGTTTGCCACCGTCATCTATGGTGAGGGTGTCACCGCCGAGCAGGCGGCTGAGGTCGAAGCCCTTCTGCGGAAGGAAAATAAGGAGCTGGAGATCTCGGTGATCGACGGCGGCCAGCCGGTGTATTATTATATCCTGTCGGTGGAGTAAAAGGAAAACGCCCGCCGCATGCCTTGACAGGCGCGCGGCGGGTGGATATAATGGATGTAGAAAGGGCGCTGTGATACGCGGTCAGCCCTGAAGCAGATTGTGAAAAGTCACTAACCGCTTGGTGCCAGCCGAGCGGTTAGTGCGCGTTTATAGTAAAAATGTAAAGCATGAATGCAATACAGAGCAAAATTCGCAGAATTTTGTACCACAAAGGCGATCACCCCCTTTGCAAAAGGGAGTGGCTAACCGCTGCAAATCACAGCGCCTGTATTAAGGATACCATGAAGGGCGAAAGGTGTCAAATCCTGCAAAAAGTTTGGAGAACCGTATGTCAGTATTCGATATTTTCAAAAAGCTCGATGAGCAAAAAGCAGCTGCTGCGGCGCAGCCTGTGCAGCCGGTCGAGTGGCTGGTGGTTGGGCTTGGAAATCCGGGCAGCAAGTACGACAATACCCGTCACAACGCGGGTTTTCGTGCGCTGGAAAGCTACTGTGCGCGCAGCGGTTGCCGCATCAACAAGATGAAGTTCAAGGCGCTGGTGGGCGAGGCAACGCTCGGCGGCGCGCGTGTATTGCTGATGAAGCCGCAGACCTTTATGAACCTGTCTGGTGAATCCGTGCGCGACGCGGCTGCTTTTTACAAAATCCCGCCCGCGCGCATCATTGTGCTGTCCGATGATATTTCGCTTGATGTCGGTACACTGCGGGTGCGTCCGAAAGGCTCGGCGGGCGGCCAGAACGGTCTGAAAAACATCATCTACCACCTCGGCAGTGAGGATTTCCCGCGCGTTAAGATCGGCGTGGGCAAAAAGCCGCACCCGGATTATGATCTCGCCGCATGGGTGCTGAGCAAGTTCACTGCGGACGAGCAGAAGGCGATCGACAAGGCTTGTGCGGACGCGGTCGACGCGGCGGCCTGCGTCATTGCGGAAGGCTGCGCGGCAGCGGCGCAGAAGTTCAATGGCAGAAGGCTGCCGGTGGAATAAATTGCAGAAAAGGGAGAAACCAAGCGGTTTCTCCCTTTTTTTATGCGGGTTTCTTTGCGCCGTCGCGCTCGGACAGGATCAGTCCGCCGAGTGCCAGTGCTGTGCCAAGCCACATGACAGGCGTCATCGTCTCGTGCAGGATGAGCGCCGAGCTGACGATCGTCACGATAGGGGACAGGTAGATATACGCGCTGGTGCGCACCGGCCCAAGCAGGAATACTGCGCGGTTCCACGTCACAAAGCAAGTTGCGGACGCGCCTAATCCGAGGAATAGCAGGTTTGCCAGATGCACCGGCTCGAGCCAGGCAGCGAACCCAGCGGGAAAGCCCTCCAAAAACGCCGGGATGAGCAGGAACAGCAGGCCGTAGCCGAACACATGCGCGGTGAGCGGCACGGTTGCGTAGCCCGCTGCGCCCAGATGGCGGATGATGACCGAGTACGCACCCCAGACGAGCGCCGCGCCCACGCCCAGCAGCGCGCCCAACGGGCTGAAATGCAGTTCGCTCACGCCTGCCAGCGACACGAGCGCCACGCCTGCCATTGCACAGACAAAGCCACAGAAAAACCAGCGGCCGAGTTTTTCATGCAGGATGATCGCGGCGAACAACGCGGTGAATAACGGCGCAGCCGCGACGATCACGCCGACGAGCGAGGCCGATATGTAGGTCAGCGCGATGTTTTCCATCAGAAAATACAGCGTCACGCCGGTCAGTCCTGCCAACGCAAACAGGATTTCGTGCGACGCTTTTTTGGGGCGCAGCTGCCCGCGCGAGGCGATCAGCAGCGCCAGAAAACCGAGTGCAAAGCGTGTGACCATGATCTCGACCGGCGAGAAGGTGCGCAGCAGCACCTTGGTCGCGACAAATGTGGTACCCCATACCAGCACGGTCAGCCCGCCGAGCAGATGCCCCTGTAATCGGTGATTGTTCTCCATACCTTTTCCTTCCTGCGCTATACGCGCAAAATCAGGCGGAAGCGCGATGCGCTCCCGCCTTTTCTGTTTTTAGCTGATATAACCGCCGCCAATGACGATATCGCCGTCATACAGCACTGCGCTTTGCCCCGCTGCCGGAGCGCGTACCGCATCCTCGAACACAAGACGCGCGCGCGCGCCGTCCGGGTAGACAGTCGCGCGGTCGCTGCGGCGCGAAAAGCGCACGCGCACATCGCAGGAAAACGGCCCGTTTTCCGCATACTCCGGCGCGATATAGTGCATGTCATACAGCGTAATTTCCTTGCGGTAGACATCCTCGAGCGACAGTACGACCTCGTTCGTTTCCGGTCGCAGTTCGTGTACAAATAGCCGCCCCTCCGCCGCGACGCCCAGCCCCTTGCGTTGGCCGACCGTGTAGCAGTGGATGCCCTTATGCCGCCCAAGCACCTTGCCGTTTTCATCGATAAAGTTGCCGGGCTGGCAGGCCGCGCCGTGGCGTTCCAGCCAGCCCTGCGTGTCGCCGTCCGGGATGAAGCACACATCCATGCTATCCGGCTTGTCGGCTGCGGCAAGGCCAATCTCGCGCGCGGTTTCGCGCACCTCGTCCTTGCCTGTGGTCTCGCCCAGCGGGAAGATGCATCGCGCGATGGTTTTGCGCGGCAGACGGTACAGCATATAGCTCTGATCCTTGTCCGCGCGGGCGCGCAGCAACAGCGCACGCCCTTCGCCGTCCCGGCCTGTGCGGGCGTAGTGTCCGGTCGCAACGGACGGCGCGCCGATCTCGTCGGCGTAATCGGTCAGCGCGCGGAATTTAATGAGCGGATTGCACATCACGCAAGGGTTGGGCGTGCGCGCATTGCGGAAGGAATCCGCAAAATACGCGCAGACCTGCTGCTCAAACGCCTCGCGCCGGTGTGCGATATAAAGCGGGATGCCCAGCTCATCAGCTGTGTGCTGCGCCTGCTGCTCGCCGCCCAGACCGACCTCAAGGAACAGGCCGTGCACGTCAAAGCCCATATCCCGTAGCCGCGCGGCTGCAACGGCGGAGTCCACACCGCCGGACAGTCCCAAAACTACCTTTTCTGCCATGAAAAACTCCTGTTTGTACTCAGTTTTCGCTTGTCCAAGTCTCTAAGGAAGCAAATGCGTTGTACGGCGACGGTGCGTAGTTATCAATCAGCCCCTTGCGGATGATCATCTGCCCGCGCTCGAACGCGATCGGGATAATCGGCATCTGCTCAAGGAAAAGCTGATAGAATGCCGAAACATTGTCGCCGCTGCGCGCGGCTGCGATGGCCGCACTCATCTCGCTGCTAGAGTAGCCGCCGTAGTTCAGGCTGCCGCCCGAGGACAGCAACGGCCGCAGGTCGAAGTCCGCAGTCAGCTGCGTCTCCCCATAGTATACGTCGAAATCGCCGGATTGCAGCATGGAAACAAATGTCTCGTATGGCTGCTTGTCCACGGTGACGGTCACCCCGTCCAGCGCGTTCCACGATGCGGCGATTTGCTCGGCCGCTGCAACCTTGAACGTATTGTTCGAGTTAACCAGCAGGCGGATGGACAGGGTTTCGCCGGTGTAGTTGCTGCCAACGCCGGTGCTGTCGGTGCCGGCGTCCCCGTCGCCGTCGGTATCATCGTAGCTGTCCGTATCGTCGTAATCGGACGTGTCCTCTTCGTCATATCCATCGTCCGTATATTCGTCCCCGTCCGACGTATCCGTATCGGTTTCATCCGTGCTGCCGCCGTTCAAGCCCTCGCGCAGCAGCTGGGACGCCTTGTTGACATCCGCAGACAGGTTAATGGACAGGTCGTTGCCTGCGGGCTGTGGGTTGACCGGCAGCACAGCCGGGTCGGCAAAGGTTTGCAATTGCGTGTCGCACAGGCTCTGGCGGCTGAGCGCGGTGGAAAGCGCCTGCCGCACGGTGGCGTTGGCCAGCTTGTCGTTTGCATAGTTGATGCCCAGATAGTGCAGCGCCGCGCTCGCCGTCTGCACGGTATCCACCGAACCGCCGACCGAGGGAGGGTCGGGTGCGATGCGCGCCGCACGCATGAGCGACACGTCGCCCGTCTGGAAGCTGGACATAGCCGCGTCCGCGCGCGTCATGGTCACGAGCGTGATATGGCGGATTGAGCCGAGGAAGCCGCCGTGCCAGTTTTCGTTGGCTTCGAGCGTCCATGTCCGGTCATTCTCGACCGGTTTGAACGGGCCGGTGCCGTCGGCAAAGCTGCCGCTGTCCGCCGAGCCAGACCGGATAATCGGGATATCCAACAGGCGGGGGAAGTTGATGTTCGGCGAGGAAAGCGTGATGCGCACCTCGCGGTCGCTGAGCGTCTGGATGGAGGACACCTCCACCAGCCGGTTGTGGTAGGGGGAGGATTCGTTATACTGCGCGGCTTGCAGGCTGGCGACGACGTCGCCGGCTGTCAGCGTTTCGCCCGACCAGAACTGCACGCCTTCGCGCAGCGTGAAGGTAAAGGTCGTGCCGTCGCCCTCGTAGGATTCGCACAGCACATTTTCGGGCGTAAAGTTATTGGTCACTTCAAACAGACCCTCGTAGAGCGCTTCGCACAGCACGCGGTTGATGCTCGTGCTATACAGCACCGGATTGAGCGTGCCGTTCTGGTACCACGCAAGGCCGAAATACGCGTCCGACACCTTGACGTTGTCGACAGGCCCGTCGTCCCCGCCGAGGATCTCGGGCAGGCCGCAGCCGCCAATCAGGCACAGCGCCGCAGTAAACGCGGCCAGCACGCGTTTTTTCCATTTTTTCAAAACGGACATCCTTTCGGTCACAGGCAGATCGCGGCGCCCTGCACGCCCCGCAGGCCGTGCGTTGCGCGGTGCGACCAGAATTCGTCGGCATGGCACATGGTGCAGATGCCGCTGTCGATCACATTTTCGGGGGAAAGCCCGGCATCCTGCAAGAGTTTTACGCCGATGCCTTGCAAGTCCACATGGAATTTCGGGCCTTTCTCCGCGATGTAGGGGCGAACCAGCGCGCCGAGCTGTTTTTCCATTGCCTCCGGCACGTCGGCATCGGTCTCAAAGCACTCCTGCCGGATGGACGGGCCGAGTACGGCGACAAGACTGTCGCGCTTTGTGCCGAGTTCGCGCGCCATTACATTCACCGCTTTGGGCAGGATGCCGCCGGCCATGCCGCGCCAGCCTGCGTGGCATACGCCCGCGGTGCGGGTCGCGGGGTCATACAGGAGCGTGACCACACAGTCGGCGTAAAAGCCGATGAGCGGCGTGTCCGGCAGGGCGGTGACGATCGCGTCCGACTGCCACGCCATTTTCTGGTGCAGCCCCATGCCGGCCTGTCCTTCGCCCACCACCGACACCTCGGTCTCATGGATCTGCTTTGTCAGTGTCCAGCGGCTGTCGTCCACGCCGATGGCCTGCGCCAGACGGTGGTAGTTCTCGCGGACGTTCTCCTCGGTATCGCCCCGGTTAAAGCCGAGGTTTAGGCTCTCGCAGTGGCCGGTGCTCACGCCGCCGAATTTGGTCGTGAACGCATGGCGCACAGGCAGGCGGTCGCAGGTGTATAATACAAACGGGCCGCGCTCGACGCGGCGCATGGACTGATGCATAGGCTCTCCTCCCGATATATTCGTTCTATTATAGCAAATCGGCGCCTGTTCCACAAGGGAGCACCCGGCCTGTTCTCAAAAAACGCCAAAATGCGCAGCGTATCCCATGGGTTTTTCTTGACAGTTTGACCAACAGGCTTTACAATTGATTGTAGTATAATACCTGCTGTTATATAGCCTGCGCACTACGGCGTAGGGCTTTTTTCAAAGGCATTATCTATTATTCCGGCGTGATGGGGAAAGCGCCGGACGCTACGCAGGGCCGCCCACGTTCCGCTGCATTTTCCGGCCTGCTGCGCAATTTTTTGTCATTCGCCGCGCGTTTACGCTCATATCGGGGCGTAAATCCGCGATTTGCCGCGATTAAGCGGGCTGTTTTGCCAAAAATACCGCGCAAGCCGTTTTATGCCCGGACTGGTGCTGCCAAAATCAAATTCAACATAGGAGGGCACACCAATCCATGACCGACATCATTATACCGATCATATCCGGCGTCGTGTGTCTCGTAGTGGGCGTTGTCATCGGTTTCCTGTACCGCAAGAGTGTTGCGGAAAAGGAGCTCGGCTCGGCCGAGGCCGAGGCGACACGCATCATCAACGAAGCCATTAAGGCCGGTGAGACGAAGAAACGCGAATCCATTTTAGAAGCTAAGGACGAAATCCACAAGCAGCGCACCGAAGCCGAGCGCGAGATCAAGGAGCGCCGCAACGAGACCCAGCAGCTCGAGCGCCGCCTGATCCAGCGCGAGGAAGCGCTTGACAAAAAGAGCGATACGCTCGACCGCAAAAACGAAGAACTGTCCCGTCAGCTTGACACGACGCAGAAGGAAAAGGAAGAACTGACCCGCCTGAAAGCGGAACAGCTTGAAAAGCTGGAGCAGATCGCCAGCATGACGCGCGATGAGGCGCGTGAGATGCTGGTGGCCTCGATCGAGGCCGAGGCTACGCACGACGCAGCCGTCAAGCTGCGCGAGATCAACCAGAAACTCAAGGACGAAAGCGAACAGACCGCGCGCGAGATCATCTCGACCGCGATCCAGCGCTGCGCCGCCGACCATGTTTCCGAGGCGACCGTATCGGTCGTGCCGCTGCCCAACGATGAGATGAAGGGCCGCATCATCGGCCGCGAGGGCCGCAACATCCGCACGCTCGAAACGCTTACCGGCGTCGACCTGATTATCGACGACACGCCGGAGGCCATCACGGTCTCCTGCTTCGACCCGGTGCGCCGGGAGATCGCCCGCATCGCCCTGGAGAACGCCCAGCTCTCCCTCCAGAGCGCCCAGGAGGCCCTGGACAGCTACACCATCACCTCCCCCATCTCAGGCACTGTCATTGAGAAGAACCTGAAGACCGGGGACCAGCTCAACGGGGGCGACTCGGGAGCCATGGCGGTCATCTACGACCTAAGCCAGCTGGAGCTGCAGATGGACGTGAGCGAGCTGGACATCGGCCAGATCCAGCCGGGGCAGACGGTGGAGATCACCGCCGAGGCCCTGCCCGGCCAGACCTTCACCGGCGTGGTGGAGAAGGTGAGCGTCAACGGCACCACCACCGACGGCTTCACCACCTACCCGGTGACCATCCTCCTGTCGGAGTACGGGGACCTGAACCCGGGCATGAATGTGTCCGCCGACATCATCGTGGAGCGCTCGGAGAACGCCCTGTGTGTGCCCGCCGAAGCGGTGAAC
>OEQS01000077.1_pt1 | contig 15708 bp, 12 predicted proteins | sample 1539731 | NCBI WGS metagenome assembly OEQS01 (sample SAMEA3891890, study PRJEB23780) | metagenome | biome: terrestrial biome; feature: animal house; material: Caecal content | place: Italy | collected 2015-05-05 | reverse complement strand
GCGCACGATAAACGATACGTTATCCAGCACCTTTTCGCCGTCGATCGTCTTGGAAATGCCACGCACCTCGAGGATATCCTTGCCCGCCTCGCGGTCAGCCGCAAACGATACCCACGGATAACGGCGCGAGGATGCCGGCAGTTCTTCGACGGTCAGCTTGTCGATCAACTTACGGCGGCTGGTGGCCTGACGAGACTTGGACTTGTTAGCCGCAAAGCGCTGGATAAAGTTTTGCAGTTCCTTGATCTTCTCCTCATTCTTGCGGTTCTGATCCTTAATCATGCGCTGAATGAGCTGCGAGGACTCGTACCAGAACTCATAGTTACCGACGTACAGCTTGATCTTGCCATAGTCGATATCGACAATATGCGTACAGACGTTGTTGAGGAAATGGCGGTCATGCGAAACGACCAGCACCGTACCCTCAAACTCGGCCAAGAAATCCTCCAGCCAACGAACCGCCTGAATATCCAGATGGTTGGTCGGCTCGTCGAGCAGCAGGATATCCGGCTTGCCAAACAACGCGCGCGCTAGCAGCACCTTGACCTTTTCCACGTCACCGAGATACTGCATTTCCGTATACGCGATCGCATCTGCGTCCAGCCCCAAGCCATTGAGCAGCTGACCAGCCTCGGTCTCAGCATCCCAGCCGCCCATTTCGGCAAACTCAGCCTCGAGCTCGGCAGCACGGTTGCCGTCCTCCTCGGTAAACGGGTCCTTCATATAAAGCGCGTCTTTCTCCCGCATGACCTCGAGCAGGCGCGGGTTGCCGCCGAGCACCGTGTTCAGCACGGTTTCCTCATTGAACGCAAAGTGATCCTGCTTGAGTACACTCATGCGCGTTTTTGGCGCGATCGACACCGTGCCGGTGGACGGATCAAGATCCCCCGAAAGGATGCGCAGGAACGTCGATTTACCCGCGCCGTTGGCGCCGATAACGCCGTAGCAGTTGCCTTCGGTGAATTTCAGGTTAACATCTTTAAACAGCGGCTCGCCGCTGAAATTTAAGCTCAGATCGGTAATGGTCAGCATTGCATGGTACCTCCTGCATATTCATTTTTAATCTGTAACAGTATATCATACAAACCCGCCTTTTCACAGTTTTTTTACAACCTGTTCGGGATTTTTGTTCATGTTGTATTGAAACCGGGCCACACAGGGTCTATACTATATTTATTCTTATCAAGGAGGGTTTTTCTATGTCCGATCTGATGCAAGTCATCCAATCCCGCCGCTCCACGCGCGCGTTTGAAAGCAAGCTCCCACCCAAGGAGCAGATCATGCAGTTGGTCGAGGCTGCCGAGTGGGCGCCTTCCGGCATGGGCAAATATTTATGGCATTTCACAGTGGTTTACAACGCCGAAAAGTCACTTCGCCCTGCTCGCGCGGTGGCCGAAGCGGACAACCGCGGCCCAGAGTATAACTTCTACGGCGCACCAGTTAATATCATCATTTCTTATAAAAAAGACGAGCACCACGCCTTTGTAGACGGCGCGGCTGCGATGGAGAACCTGCTGCTCATGGCGACCGAACTTGGCCTCGGCTCGTGCTGGATTAACCAGATCCGCGAATGCTGCGACGATCCCAAGGTACGCGCTATCCTGACCGAGTACGGCGTACCTGAAGATCATTTGGTCGTATGCTCTGCCGCAATTGGCTATATCGCCAAGGAAACCCCTGCCAAGCCCCGCAAGGAAGGTATTGTTTCCATCGTCGAATGACAAGGAGGAAAGTCCATGGATGAACAGATTGCCAAGCTGAAAGAATGGGTGGACACAAGCGATAACATTGTGTTTTTCGGCGGCGCGGGCGTATCGACCGAGAGCGGCATCCCGGATTTCCGCTCGGTGGACGGCCTGTACAACCAACAGTACAAGTATCCGCCCGAAACCATCCTGAGTGCAAGCTTTTTCCATTCCGAACCGGAAGAATTCTACCGTTTTTACCGCGCCAAAATGCTCGCACTGGATGCGGAACCCAATGCTGCGCATAAAAAACTCGCCGAATGGGAATCCCAAGGCAAGTGCCGCGCAGTCGTTACACAGAACATCGACGGCCTACACCAGAAAGCCGGTTCCAAAGAGGTGCTCGAGTTGCACGGCTCAGTACTGCGCAACTATTGCATGCGCTGCCGCAAACCGTATGACGTGCGCGATATCGCCGCTGGCACCGGCGTGCCAAAATGCACCTGCGGCGGTATCATCAAGCCGGACGTTGTGCTCTACGAGGAAAGCCTTGATAGTTACACGATCAATAAGAGTGTCGAGTACATCCGCAATGCGGATATCCTGATTATTGGCGGCACTTCGCTCGCCGTCTACCCTGCTGCCGGGCTGATCGACTATTACCGCGGCGACAAGCTGGTACTGGTCAACAAAAGTGAAACGCCCGCCGACCGCCGTGCCAACCTTGTTATCCACGCGCCGATTGGACAGGTATTCTCCCAGCTTTAACAATATGCATCCGCAATAAAATCGAAATATTTGCATATATTTGCCCCTTTTCGGTCATACTATGGCAAAACCGGAAAGGGGTATTTTTATGGTACTTGATAAGATCGCACTGGCGCTTGCCATTGTTGGCGGCCTGAACTGGGGCAGTATCGGCCTGTTCGGCTTCGACTTGGTTGGCTTCCTGTTTGGCGGACAAGCCAGCACCATGAGCCGGATCATCTTCATCCTTGTCGGGCTGGCTGCACTGTGGTGCATTTCGCTGCTGTTCCGTAGCAACACGCAGGGTCAGAACCAATCATAAACAAGAAAACCGCTGCACAAGCAGCGGTTTTCTTGTTTATGATGCCATAAGCACATATCTGACGGGTTATTTCTGCATCACAACCAGATGCGGGTATGCAATATCAATGCCGTTTTGTGCATATACCGAAACGATACGTTCCTGCACAGCAAAGCGCAAGGCTGCGGCCGTGCCGTTATCCCGCGCCCAGAGTGAGGCACGCAGCGTGACCGAGGAATCGGCCAACGCCAACACGACTACCTGCACCGCCGGTACGCCTGCGGCCTTCTGCTCCGGCGTGCGCACATCGAGAAAATCCGGGTGCTGCGTGATCTCGTCCGCTAACAGCTTTTTGGCCAGTTCAAGGTTGGACTCATACGATACGCCGACTTGCAAGAACACGCAGACCTTGCTGTCCGCATAATCTGCATTCTCAATAATCGAACTGTTCATCTTGCTATTCGGGATGATGACGCGCTTATTTTCCCATGTGCGGATAGCCGTATGGTGCAGCGTGATCTCCTCCACCACACCTGAAATATCCAGATCGATGTAGCGCACCACATCACCCATGCGGAACGGCTTAAAAGCCAAGATCATCATACCACTGACCACGCTGCCCAGTGCTTCCTGCGCGGCAAGGCCGGCTACGACTGCGATCACGCCACCGGCTGTCAGCAATGTGCGCACCGCGCTTGACAGCAGCGGAATACTGTACACAACAACCATCACGCCCGCAAAATATACGGCCGCAACCGCAACATAGCGTGCAAATCCCAATACGGTTGCAAGGCTGCTGTTGCTCTTCCGGTGCCGGTCAACCAAGCGGCGCATCACGCGGCTGACGATGCTGGCCAACAGCAGCGTAACCGCTAAAACCGCCAACGCAAACACGATCGAGCCGACAACTTCGCCGACTTTCGTATCTAAAAAGTTATGCACCCATTCCAGCATTGGGTCGCTCCTTCCCTGTGCCCTGTCCGATCAGTATGCGATGCCCCAAACGACCATTTTATGCGCGGGCTTGCCACACACCGGGCAAACGTCCGAAATGGTTTCCTGCTCAAACGGCATGCAACGGCTGGGCATACCGGTCTCTTCCTTGACCTTTTCCTCGCACGCCAGATCGCCGCACCACATCGACTTGACAAAGCCAACGTGATCCTGCATGATTGCCTTCATCTCGTCTAAGCTCTTTGCCGTGTAGGTGTGCTCCTCGCGGTTCTTGAGTGCCTTTTCAAACAGCGCCTTCTGGATGTCCTCAAGCAGAGCCGGAACAGTAGAGGCCAGATCTTCAAATTTGACGACCGTCTTTTCACGATTATCACGGCGCACCAATACGCACTGGCCCTGTTCGATATCGCGCGGGCCGACCTCAAGGCGCAGCGGCACGCCCTTCATCTCGTACTCGGCGAACTTCCAACCGGGGCTGTTATCCGAAACGTCGATCTTGGCGCGCACACCCGCAGCCTTGACCGTCTCAAGCAGCTCCTGTGCCTTTTCGGTAACGCCCGGCTTATGCGCTGCGACCGGGATGACGACGAGCTGGGTCGGCGCAATGCGCGGCGGCAACACCAGACCCTCGTTATCGCCGTGGGTCATGATGATCGCACCGATCAGGCGGGTGGACACGCCCCACGAGGTCTGCTCCATGTATTGCAGCGTATTGTTCTTGTCGGTATACTGCATATCAAACGCTTTGGCAAAGCCGTTGCCAAAGTAATGGCTTGTGCCGGACTGCAATGCCTTACCGTCATGCATCATTGCTTCGATCGTATAGGTCTTTTCCGCACCCGCAAAGCGTTCCTTTTCGGTCTTTTCGCCCTTGAGTACCGGAATTGCAAGGTATTCTTCGCAGAACGTCGCGTAGATATTCAGCATACGCAGCGTTTCCTCCATCGCCTCCTCGGCGGTGGCGTGTACCGTGTGACCCTCCTGCCACCAGAACTCACGGCTACGCAGGAACGGACGGGTGGTCTTTTCCCAACGCACGACCGAGCACCACTGGTTGTACAGCTTGGGCAGGTCGCGCCACGAGCGGACGATCTTGGCATAATGTTCGCAGAACAGCGTCTCCGAGGTCGGGCGCACACACAGGCGCTCCTCAAGCTTTTCCGAGCCGCCATGCGTAACCCACGCGCACTCGGGCGCGAAGCCCTCAACGTGGTCAGCTTCCTTTTTCAGCAGGCTTTCGGGAATGAAAATCGGCATCGCCACATTCTCATGTCCGGTCTCCTTAAACATGCCGTCGAGCGTCTTCTGAATGTTCTCCCAGATTGCCTGCGCATAGGGACGCATAATGACGCAGCCCTTGACCGAGGAATAGTCGATCATCTCGGCCTTTTTGACGATATCGGTGTACCACTGGGCAAAATCCACGTCCATCGACGTGATCTCGCTGACCAGCTTTTTCTTGTCTGCCATAATTGAGTTCCTCACCTTTTCCTTTTGAATTTCATAACATGCCAATAGAATTTTGTATCAGAAAGGGGTCTGCCCCAGTGAATTATACGCAATCATTTTTTGTCAAGCCCGCAGCCAATGAGGTGGTTGAAACCAAGGTCGCGCTTTCGGCTGACCAGCGCCCTGCGCTCCTCGGCACAGTATCCGGTACGGACGGCAAAGCCGCCGCAGGGGCGCTTGTCACGATCTTCTGCGCGGACGCACCCGAAACCCCGGTCGGCGCGCTATACACCGACGAACAGGGGCAGTTCGCTTTCGGCCCGCTCGAGCCTGGGCGGCTGTACCATGTCAAGGTATTTCGGCGTGGGGATAATTTCCGCGCGCTGGAATAGCGGTCAGTCCGCGCCGCTGCCGATGCCAAGCGCGTCCAAACGCACCTGCTCTTTCTCGACCGCATTCTCGCCCCACATATAGAAAATATCGTCGGTTGCATCCGTCACAGTGACCTTGCCACCGTCCAGTACACAGGTAAACTCGCCCATCATACGCGGTTCCGTCCATTTGAGCGTCGTAAACTCGACGCATCCATCGGACAGCAGGTTGACTGTGCTCAGCAGCAGACTGCCCTCGGGCAACTGCGGCAGCAACCGTTCCTCTGTACCATCCGGCAGGATGCGCGACAGCGTATCACCTGTGCGGCGCATCACGGAACTGTCCGACCGCGTGACAAAGCGGTTCGTATTATGCGTGACAATCACAAAGCTCCCGTCCGACGGGTTGCGCATGTAGTCATAGGTCGGTAACGCGGTGATCTGCGTCAAGCCGTCGTCATCCATGCGATATAACCCGGCGCTGCCCCAGAAATACACGTCATTATGCATTGAAAGCTGCGGCGCGAATGCAACATGCGCATCTTCGGTCGGATAGGCAAGCACATTGTTCTGGATGGCAATGGTGTTGAGCGGCGCACCATCTGCCGTCCAAGTCATAATCAATGTCTGTTCTTCGTCGATGGACTGGGTCACAGTGCGTCCATCCGCCAATGTTGCAAACACCGTGCCGTACATCTGCTGTGGCTGGACACCTGTTTCCGTGAGCAGCCAGCCGGTCTCACCGAGCAGCATTTGCCCATTTTCATGCGGTTGCAATTCCCATTTCTGCGTCAGGGTAATGCCCGTCAACTGTGCCGTATCACCCTGCACGAGCAATACAGTGATTGGGGATGACACCTTTTCCCACTCGCTGAGATAGAAGTAATGCGCATCCCCAACCCAGCACAGGGCATCAATATCGTAACTCGCATCACAGGTATATAACTGTGTGAGCGACATTGTATCCGGATCGACCCGGTACAACGTCCGCGGCTGTCCATTGCTGCCCGTCACAATGTATACCGGCTCATGCTGACGATCTGGTGTGCAAATCACCGCACGCTCACCAATCTGGCCGGAAGCAACGACAACGCCTGCAACGGTGCGTTGGATTTGTGTATCCGCCCCATCCCCATCTATGCGATAGTCGAACGGCAGGACATGACGCGTTGCTTTGCTCCATTGTTCGGCACTGAAAATATTCTTATCAATCAGCGTCTGTGCAATCGAAAGGCCGCTTTGGTCGCCATTTTTCCGATACGTTTCACGCAGCAGCCGTACAGAAAGGGAAACTGCATCGCCCCGGACAAAACCCGCCGCGTCGCACCGTTCTTCCTCCTCCTCACCGTACCGAAGCAGCCAGGAATAGTAATCGTAGTCTGTCGAAGCGCGCGCCAGAAACGTACAATACTGCCCACAGGTGACATTTTCTTCTGCGCCGTACATCGTAGCAGAGGCACCCTTGGTCAACCCATTTTCGTACAGCCAGCCGACATAGTTATCCGCCCACGACGGTACATCGGTAAACGGATGCGCCCAGTTACCGGCAAGCACCTCATCCTCCGCGCCGAGCAAACGCGTGAGCATCGCGGCAGCCTCGGCACGGGTCAATGGCTTTTCCAGTTCAAAGCCCTTTTCTGTGCCGCGGAACAGGCCAAGGTCGTAAAGCATCTGCGCCTGCGCCTCAGTATCGCCCGGATAACCGTTGTCAATCGTGCCGACGTTTGCCGCTCCTGCGGCGAACGTCAACATCAAGCAGGCAAAACAAACAGAAACCAGCTTTTTCATACCAAGATCCCCTTTCGGTATGCGGTCGGTTTGCGGACAGTCCTACCCTGTGATAATTATTTCAGTTTTTCCTTGACCTCATAGCTGAGCTTCTCGATAAACTCGGCAAGTTCCATCGGCGTGGTCTCGCCGGTCTTACGCTCACGCACCGAAATGATGCCCTTTTCCTCGTCCTTATCGCCAATGACGACCATATACGGCACCTTATGCACCTGTGCCTCGCGGATCTTATAGCCGATCTTCTCGTTGCGGTCGTCCATGGTTACACGGAAGCCAGCCTCAGTCAGCTGCTTGACCACTTCCTGCGAGCACGGGATATTGCGGTCGGTCATCGGCATGACACGCACCTGCTCAGGCGCAAGCCACGTCGGGAACGCACCGGCAAAGTGCTCGGTGATAACACCGATAAAGCGCTCGATCGAGCCGAGCACCACGCGGTGGATCATAATCGGACGATGCTTCTCACCGTCTGCACCGATATACTCCAGTTCAAAGCGCTCAGGCAGCTGGGAGTCGAGCTGGATCGTACCGCACTGCCAGGTACGGCCGAGCGAATCGGCCAGATGGAAGTCCAGCTTCGGGCCATAGAACGCGCCGTCACCCTCGTTGACTACATAGTCCTTGCCCATCTCGGTGATGGCTTCCTTGAGGATATCCTGATTGTGCTCCCACTGTTCCACCGTACCGATGTGATCCTCCGGCATGGTGGACAGTTCGATCTTGTAGCTCAGGCCAAATACCGAATACACCTCGTCAAACAGCTTGACGGTGTTCTTAATCTCGTCCTTCATCTGGTCGGGCGTCATGAAGATATGCGCGTCATCCTGCGTAAAGCAGCGCACACGGAACAGACCGTGCAGTGCACCGGACAGCTCATGACGGTGGACAAGCCCCAGTTCGCCGACGCGCAGTGGCAGCTCACGGTAGGAATGCGGCTGGGACTTATAAACCAGCATACCGCCCGGGCAGTTCATCGGCTTGATGGCGAAATCCTCTTCATCGATCACGGTGGTGTACATGTTGTTTTTATAATGCTCCCAGTGGCCGGAGCGTTCCCACAGCTTGCGGCTGAGGATCACCGGCGTGGAAACCTCGACATAGCCGTATTTCTTATGCACCTCGCGCCAGTAATCGATCAGCGTATTCTTGAGCGTCATGCCATTAGGCAGGAAGAACGGGAAACCCGGGCCTTCCTCGGTCAGCATAAACAGGCCGAGATCTTTGCCCAGACGGCGGTGGTCGCGCTTCTTCGCTTCCTCCAGCATATTGAGATAAGCATCCAGCTCATCCTTCTTCGGGAAAGCCGTGCCGTAAATACGCTGCAACATCTTGTTTTTACTGTCGCCGCGCCAGTACGCGCCGGTGACATTCATCAGCTTCATACCGTTGCCCTTGACACGACCGGTCGAATCAAGATGCGGGCCGGCACACAGGTCGGTAAAGTCACCCTGCTTGTAGAACGAAATGGTCGCGTCCTCCGGCAGATCGTCGATGAGCTGTACCTTATACGGCTCATCCTTCTCCTCCATCAGTTTACGCGCCTCAGCACGCGGCAGCTCAAAACGCTCCAGCGGCAGTTTTTCCTTGCAGATCTTCTTCATCTCGGCCTCGAGCGCATCCAGATGCTCCTGTGTGAACGAGAACGGCGCGTCGAAATCATAGTAGAAGCCGTTTTCGATCGCCGGACCGATTGCAAGCTTCACTTCCGGATACAGGCGCTTGACTGCCTGCGCGAGGATATGCGATACCGTGTGACGGTAAGTATCACGGTATTCCGGATTTTCAAACGTATACTTGTTTTCTTCGGACATAACTGTGTTCCTCCTTCTTGTTTTGCGGGGAGAACAAAAAAGCCCACCCCCGACGTAAGATCAGGGGTGAGCTGTTGGACAACGGTTTGCGCTGTCTGAATAACCCACGGTTCCACCCTGCTTGCAAGCCCGTTTACGGACTTACCGCTCTGGAGTCCGTAACGTGGACGGGACGCCGCGGCATACTTCTTTTTTCCGCCGCGGGGCTCGGGAATCGGTGCCGCCTTGCCCGCACCTGCGGGCGCTCTCAGCCGCGTCGTCCGCTCTCTGACAGATGCTCGTGGGATATAGGCAGGATTTCCGTCATCGCCTTTTGCAATAATATATGCTTATATTATACCCCAAAACGGCATTTGTCAACCGTTTATTCCGCAGTTTCGTACTGGCCAACAAACAGGATTTCCTGATTGGCATTGTCACGGATAACAAACCAGAACGGACTGTCCGCAGTAAAGGTACGCACCAGCTTCGGACGGCTCGGCGGCGCGGCGCCTGCGCCATTCATGGCGGCAGTGACCGCCGCAGCTTCGGTACCCTTTTCATCAATAGCGATATATGCTTTTTGCAGCACCGTATCAAGGAAATGCTGGCCTCCCGGCAAGCCGGACGGGTCGAGCATCGCGGTCAAGTCTGCTTTATCCCGGTCGTAAGCGGTTTTAACGCCCAGCGCCTGTAAAGCGTCGTCCAGCGCCGCGCCGTATTCGACCTTGAATTTAGGGACAGAGATATCAACATCGCCATAGGTAAATTCCGCCTGATCGAGCAGCGCCTGCACGTCGATCTGTTGGTCAGCCTTAATCAGGTACATGCTGAAATCCGCATCCCGGAAATATTCCCAGTTATCGCCCTCCGGATTGTCCACCGCATATTTTCGGTAATCCATCTTGAGCGCCTCGATGCCCGGCGTTGCATAATAGCCAAAGCCGCTTGTCTGGTGCATCATATCGACCGTATCGGTCGAACCATCCGCATTTGTGAAGTCCGCCTTATCCGTGCGGCTTTCCGAAAACTCATTTTCCCATGCGGCTTTGAAATACACCGCATTTACCAGCGCGGTGACAAATTCGCGATTGTCCTCGGTCAGGATTGTGGGGATTTTATCGTTTGTCTTTTCGCTTACCCAAGCGTTGACCCGCTCGACCGAATCGGTATTCGTAACTTCCTCGACAGTCGCACGGTAATTTTCATCCATCTTCTCGACGAAGTCCGGCAGGTACGCGCCCTTGCCATCAAACCAGCTTTGGTTCAGCCAGATTGAGTTTGCCGTATCGAGCGACATGATACGCGCGTAGCCATCATAGGTTGCGAGCAGCTCCTTGACATCCTGATTGAACGCATCCAGATCATCAATCTGCAAAGCGTCAAGCAGTTCGGCCTGTGTTTCGCCTTTCGTTCCGTTTGCCAGCATGGCAAGGCACAGCCGCACAGAATACGGCGACATCACCCAGTTGCCTTCGGGCGAAGCGGCGCGCACCAAGGCATCGGCAAACGTAGCTGCCTCCTCCGGTGTCCAGTAAGCACTCGCGGTCACCGCATTGGCGTTTGCAATCCACTGAGCCGCCTCTTCACCGGAAACTAAACCATCCGGTCGAAAATCCAGCACATCCTCCGTGTCGATCACGCCATACATCCAACAGTGCATAACCCCTTGCTGCGCCCAATCCGCGATGTTGTCCATGGAAGGCGCTCCTGTGCCGCAACCCGCAGGCAAGTCCGTATAGCGATAGTCGAGGTAGCGCCCCAGCAACGCTGCGGCCTCCTGCCGGGTAATGGGTGCATCCAGACGCAGTTCACCGCGCGCTTCCCCTGCGCCGTCACCGTTTAAAACCCACTTGGCAAACGCCCATTTAACGCCATCCGACGCATCTGCACCGTCAGTGAAATAATCTTCCATGTCAATCCATGCGCTATCCTTCACATCTTCACCGGACGAAGCAGCCAACGCATCCAAAAATGTGCCACGCGTAACCGTTTTGGGTAGCTCCTGCATCACATCTGCCACCGGATAGCCGCAGATTTCCGGTTCCTGCGCCGCCCCAGCCGACACAGGCAGGAGCACACACAATCCAACCAACAAAGCCAATATCCTTCGTTTCATGATAATCTCCTCCGTTCTTTTGGTATATTTGGTTAGACGTTCCAATCACCGCCCCCGTTCCCCGCCCAAACAAAAAACTCCCCGTATGGGGAGTTTCGTTTCAGCACTTGAGCGCTTCGTCCTCAATATTTGCCGTAATACGGTTGTAAAAATCCTGCTTCTGCGCCTCATCCGCAAACGCAGTAAACGGCACAATAATTGCCGAAAGCTCGTCTACAAAAACATAATAATGCCCTGCATCCGAGGCAGTGCGCTGCACAGCGGTATACGCATATGTGGTGTGTTCATTCTCGCCTTTCAAGTCGATCTCTTCACCAAGGGTGAGGGTTTTGGGGCCACAAAGCTGCTTATTACGCGCATTATTCAAAATACGCGCGGTATTTTTCACCACCTTGCGCTTCATATACCATGGCGTGCCAAAAAAGCAAAGTGCCGCGAGCGCCAGATAAACCAACACCGACAGTACACTCAGCCCTTTGACCCAGTACATCAACGCGGTACCGCCCAACACAACAAGGGCTGCCGTGGCAATCCGTGTGATCAGAATACTACGCTGCACCATTGCGTTGTTTTCAAAATAATTCAGGCTAAAGTCAATATAATCCTGTTTTGTAATCTCATAATGTAGTTCCATGCGAATTCTCCTTTTCCGGCAGCTATTTTGCGTGCCTCGCAGACATTATACCGAAAAGCCCCTGTAAAAGCAAGCCAAAGGTAGCTAATTTACCACACTGTCTTGACGCAGTTCAGGCATGACCGTGCGCCGCATTGTCAGGTAACACAGCAAACCGCCGACAAAATTGGAAACCGGCTCTGCCAAAAACACACCGTTCACCCCCAAACCACCGATATGCGGCAGTAACAGTGTAAGCGGTACCACAATAATCGCCTTGCGCAAAATAGAAAAGAAAATTGCCATACGGGCCCGGTTCAACGCCCTGAATACGCACTGACCAGCAAACTGGAACGCCATCATCGCAAACCCAAAAAAGTACAGGTGCAACGCGGGCACTGCTGCATTGAGCAGCGCAGGCTCATGATTGAAAATACGGATAAAAAATGTAGGAAATGCCGCGATCAATCCCCAAATCAGCAGCGTATAACCAAAGCCGAGCTGCGTGGTGAAACGAATCGCCTGCCGTACCCTCGCATAAGCGCGCGCACCATAGTTGTAGCTGATGACAGGTGAAGCACCATCAGAAATTGCCAAGGCTGGCATCTGCGCGATCTGCCGCACCGAATTGATAACAGTCATAACGCTGATATACAGGTCGCCGCCAAACTGACGCAGCATGGCATTGCACGCCCCCTGTACCAGTGAGTCGGTGAACGACATGACAAAGCTGGCCGTTCCCAGCAGTGTAATCTTACGGATGCAAGCGAAGTCCGGCCGGAAACCACGGAAATGCAGGGTAAGTTCAGCTTTTTTGCCGGTCAGGAACCGCAGTACCCACAAGGCGGACAGGCACTGCGACAATACAGTCGCAAGCGCCGCACCACGCACACCCATGCCCAATGCAAAGATAAACACCGGATCAAGAATGATATTCGCCACCGCGCCCACCAACACGGTCAGCATGCCAACGCGCGCAAATCCCTGACTGTTGATATAGGGATTGAGGCCGAGCGACGTCATAACAAACACAGTGCCAAATAAGTAGAGGATCATATAGGCCGCGGCATAAGGATACGTCGTATCGCTCGCACCAAACAGATAGAGCAACGGCTTGTGCAGCGCAATGCCTATCACGGTCAGCGCGACGCCGGTTGTCAGCAGCATAAAATATGCGTTGGCCATGACTTTACGCGCGCTGGCTTCATCACCCTGCCCACGCGCAATCGCACACAACGGCGCGCCGCCAACACCGAACAGGTTGGCAAACGCAGTCACCAGCGTAATGACCGGAAAGCAGATACCCAGTCCCGCCAGCGCAACTGTACCTTCACCCGGAATTTTGCCGATGTAAATGCGGTCGACAATGTTATAGAGTAGATTGAGCGTCTGCGCAACCAACATGGGCGCTGCCACCGCGAGTATATTCCGGCGCACGCTGCCGGTGGAAAAATCGATCTGCCGCTCTTTCATATATTTCCCCCTGCCACTTTCTTTCTATCGCCAAGACGGCAAGCAAGGGAGGGGTGCCATGCCCCTCCCTTGCTTATTTGCTGCATTTATTGTACCATTTCCTGCATATTCCGTCAAGCAACGACATATGTGCCCCATCTTATCCGAAAAGAACCGGAAAACGATAAGTATACAAATAGCCCAAACCCCTTTGTTATCTTAGCGCAGCAGCGGCTCAAGCACGCGCGCCATCAGCGCTGTCATTTCCTTTTTTGGGATAGGCTGCGGCTCGGTAATCCACTTTTCCAGCATGCCCACCACGCCGATCGCAATAAACCGTGCTACATATACATCCTCCACGCTGCGATAGGTAAGCCCTTCAAGGCGACATTCCTCTAGGATACCGATCAGTTTTTTCCCAAACCCTTCCAGCATACTGTCCTGTGTCAGGGCGGTGACAATTTCGCGATTCTCTTCCAGATAGTCGACCGCTCGGCTGAGCACAGGCTGCAAGGAAGCTGTCTGACTGGGCTGAAGGCCTGCAATCATCGTACGAAAATCCGCAATCATCTCACCCTCAATCCGCTCCCGCAGGTCATACACGTCACGGTAATGTGCGTAAAATGTCCCGCGATTGATATCCGCTTCACGCACTATGTCGGTGACGGTGATACTTTTAAACTCCTTCTGCTGCATTAAGCGTGTCAGCGCCTGCCGCAACAGCTTTTTTGTGCGCCGCACGCGTTTATCCTCTTGCCGCTGCATATTCTTTTCCCCTTTCCGACACATGTTTTCGCTTTTATTTTCCTGTCTTTTACTATACCACAAGATAAAAACATACACAATATCTAATAACCATATTCTCGTTGTTTTTATATGTAGCATTGATGTTGCAAAAAAACAGCACCGCATCCTGCAAGGATGCGGTGCTGTTTTCTATATTACGCTTACTTTGCAGATGGATCGATCTGTGTCAGATACTTCTGCTGATAGAACGCCAACTTTTCCTTAAACTGTTCGGTAGACTTATATTCCTTTTTGGCATATTCATGGGTATCAAATTCCTCTGCGCCCTCGCCAAGCTGAATGGTATAGATCGCAATATTGGCACAGTGGTCGCTGATTTTCTCCAAATCGTGGACAATATCGAGGAAGTGGATACCTGTTTGCATCGTGCATTCGCTCCGGCTCAGGCGTTCGATGTGGCGGCTCTTGAGCCGTTCCTTGAGCGTATCGACGACCTCTTCAATCGGCTCAACTGTTCGCGCAACCGATACAGAGCGCGTCACATACCCCTCAACGGTCAGGTCGAGTGCCTCACCAACCGCGCTGCACATTGCGTGCAGCTCCTGCATCGCCGCAGGTGAGAAACAAAGGTCAGACTGCCGGAACTCATCTACCCGTCCAAAGATATTCTGCGAGTAGTCGCCAATTTTTTCAAAATCGGACAGCGAGTGCATCATCTCTGCCAGTTGGCGGCGCTGATCCACCGAGCGGATATTATGAATATTGGTCAGATAACGGCCAATCTCTACCTCCGCCCGATCGAGGAAACTCTCATGTTCGCGGAACACATCCTCCTTGGGTTCGCCTTCGCCAAAAAGCGGGCCAACCGCCAGATGGAAGTTTTGCTTTGCGGCATCACCCATATCCGCAATGCAGCGCTGCGCCTGCTCCAGCGCTAGAGAGGGCGTGGTCAAGAAGCGCGGTTCCAACTTGGCCAGCGGGTCTTCCTGCGTCTCGCCGGAAGGCACGCTCCACGTTGCCAGCTTGACTAACACACCAGTGAACGGCAGGAACAGGAGCGTGCAAGTGACATTGAACAGCGTGTGGAAGTTTGCGATGCCGCCCTTGTCGATCGCACTGTCCCAGAAAGGAAAACCAACCGTATACTCAATCGCATATATCGCGACAAGGAACACAATCGAACCAATCAGATTAAAATAGAAGTGAACCATTGCAGTACGGCGCGCATTTTTCGAACCACCCAACGAGGACAGGAACGCGGTAATACAGGTACCGATGTTCTGACCAAGGATAATCGGGATGGCTGCGGCATAGCTGATTGCGCCCGTTGTCGACAGCGCCTGCAAAATACCAACCGATGCCGAGGACGACTGAATAATCGCAGTGACACCTGCACCCACCAGCACGCCAAGCACCGGGTTTGCAATCGTGGCAAACAACTGCGCAAACTGCGGCCAATCCGCCAGCGGCGCAACCGCGCTTTCCATCACCGACATACCGATAAACAGTATACCGAAACCGGAAAAAATATCCGCAATATCGCGTGTACGGCGCTTTTTGGCCAGCATCATGATAATAACACCCACCAAGACAATCACATAGGCCAGATTCTTGGGCTTGAGCATCTGCATCATCAAATTCTCGCCGATTGCACTGCCGCTGTCCAGACGCAAGATCTGCGCGGTAATCGTC
>OEQS01000073.1_pt1 | contig 16547 bp, 12 predicted proteins | sample 1539731 | NCBI WGS metagenome assembly OEQS01 (sample SAMEA3891890, study PRJEB23780) | metagenome | biome: terrestrial biome; feature: animal house; material: Caecal content | place: Italy | collected 2015-05-05 | reverse complement strand
AATTCCTTTGTGGTGCCGTCGTCATATTCTGTTTTTGTGGGCTGCTTTTTGTCGTTGTAATGATAGATTGTTCTGCGGCCGCTCTGGGTATTGATGTAGATGGTCTGCCGGTCCGCGTCCCTATATAGGAACACATGCTCTTCTCCGTTTGCGATGTCCTGTTTGGTAACGCGGCCCTTCTCATCATAGCTGTTCTTCAGGTATCGAATCCCGTTCTGATCGGTCACAGAAACGATCATTCCAAAGTGGTCATACTCATACCTCATGGTGCCGCCATTGGGGTAGGTAACCGCGGTCAGATACTCCCCATCATACTCATAGCGCACCGAGCGCCCCGCCCGGTCTGTGATCTTGGATACCTTGCCCGCAGCGTAGAAAAAGTCCAGATACTGCCCGCTGGCCAGCGTCAGCCGCTGAATGGTGGTGCCGCAATAGGTGATCTCCATGCGGTTCCCATGGGGGTCGATCACTGCTGTCAGGCAGCCGCCTTGATTATAGCAATATGTCTTTCCGCCTGCGTTTTCTGTGATTTTGTAGCCGGCGCCATCCTCACGGAGCACATACGCCTGTGTTCCACCCCAGCAGTTTACCCAGCCTTCCGCCGTCCTCTCAAAGTGCTCCTCATAGAGATCTTCCTTCAGCATGACGGCGCGGTCGCCCTGGACCTCCAGGCGCATCCCTATGCTGCTCAGCCACCGGTCGCCCAAAAGCTGCCTCTCATGGCGCTTCAGCGACTCGTGGCGGCGCATCAGCCGGAACTCGCCAACAATATCTGGAAGGATAAAATCTGTCTGCTCTGCGGTAAAGCTGCCGGTAATCGGGTCAACGGGATCGCCTTCCTTGTCCTCATTATTCTTTCGCTGCCCTTCTGGCCCTTTCTCTCCGTCGGATTTAGGACGATTGCCTCCGCCATCGCTGCCGTCGCCTGATCCTCCGCCAGATTTGGCCGGTGGAGCGCCGTCTCCTTCCGGCGCCCTGGTACGGCTCCCGGTAACTGCGTCTACCTTGTTTTTCAGACTGGTTGTAAGCAGCATCTGAGCCCCTTGTCTTACGGCTGTATACATGAGCGCATCAAACTTATTTTTGTTTTCTGTTGTCCACCCCTCCGCTTGAACATCCTGATACAGCGCATAGCCGTTTTGAGCAATCGAAACCGGGATAGCAACCATGGATGCAACCCCAAATATATTCTCAATTCTGCCTGCCTTTTGGGCCACCTCAGCGCCCCCCAGCGCCTTGTTGGCCGCATTCAGCGCCTTGCCTGCTGTTGTCGCCTTATCAACCATTCCAAGCCCCTTGGCCACATCACCAATAACTCCGCAGCACGCCAAGCCCGCTCCGATCATATCCCCGCGGTTGATGGAAATGGCGGCGTCAGCAATATCCGCGGCAATCGCGATAATGGGCCCAGCGGGCGCGGGGATGAGCCAGGCCGCGATACTGACTACGCCCAATACCGCCTGAAGGCCGTCCAGAAACTTGTCCCGCGCTGTATAATTCTCCAGCTCCACCCGCTCATAATTCTTCCTCTCCTTACCGTACATATCGTACGCTTCCGCAGAGAATGTCATGAACCCATTGCTGGTCATCTGGATATTGCTGGTCCCTACGACAAGCTCCATGTACTCGGAGGCACACATATTGACGATACCGGAGCTGAAAGGTTCTTGAAGCGCTTCTTCCGTATTTTCTACTTTGCTGTCCGACGCACCACCAAAGGAGTTCATCAATGTGGATATTACAATGTTATTCTTGAACTCCCGCCACATCATATTTACATAGACCAGATGCGCCGCTGCAGATTTCTCAGCTTCCGTAGGGAGCGTTTGGGGACCATCTCCGCCATGACTTTGATAGTTTTTTTCGCCGGAAGTAAATGCGTTATTTTTGCTTTGGATCATCTGATCCAATTCTCCGCTGTCCTGCCAATCCACCGGCCGACTCGAAATACAGATTTCTTCCGTCGCTTCGATTTCAATGCTGCCTGTACTGGCAATTTCGATCCCTTTATCTTGGACAAAAGAAATGTGCGTTTTTTGATAGTGCTCCGGCTTCAGATAGTCCCGACCCAAGACAAAATCCAGCCGCTTTGTACCAGCCTTTATCATATGCCTCTGATTCACCAGCATATGATCTTTGTGATCGGCAAAGTCCGGGAGGTCCTGTCCCCACTTGCTTCCTAAGCAGATGATCGTACCATCATTTTGGTAGTATGCGAATACTTTGTCGCCCTCGCTTGGCATACAGTAGAAGTAATTGTTGATCGTATTTTCATAGGGAATCCAGCGGGTGCCGGCGGCTGGACCGTCTTTGTCAAACTTGACCAGCACTTCCACCCTTTGCACGGCAAGCACCGCCCCCGTCAGCACTGTGCTTTGCAGCAGGGTGCTTTTTCCATCCTTCGGTGCCGCGCCAATGGGATCTGTAAGCGTGAGCTCATTGACCAGCAAATCTCCGTCATTTTGTATCCGGCTCCGGACAACGGCATACTCCCTTGTCTCTCCCGCGAGTTCATAACCTACTCCGATCTGAAGTTCCCGCGTAACTCCACGCTGTTCCGCTGTTTGAAACGCAGATATCCGTTTCCCAGTGCTGGCCTGTATCGCCAGATAGTCAGAAATACTCTTTCGCTCAGCTCTGAATTGAAAACAGTCGTATGGAAACACAGAAAAGGGCGTTAGCCCAATGCTGATATGCGGCGTCATGCTCTTGCTGTCCACATAAAGATATAGGCCTTGCTCATTGGCAATACGGCGCACAAACTCCCACGCTGTCTCGTTTTCCCTTGAAAGCATCTGTGGCAGCGCGATATCCTGGGGTATAGACAGCTGTATGCCCAGCGGTTCCATGACGACACAGGCCACCTGAGCGAGGGTTTTTCCTTCGCTCTGAAATGTCTCGCTCTCCCGGTTCCGGTCTGCTTGTATGGAACTGCTGTAGGCGGTAACAAACATCTCCTGATACTGCGCGGTATGAGACAGGTAGATCTCTGATACATATCCGGAAAATATGGGCTTGCCCTCGGACCCCATAACAGCGATCACGCTGTCCTCACAGCAGAGCACGTCATCCTGGGTAACGCTTTCCGGGATAACCGCTTCTAAAGTCATAACGCCGTGCTGATTGGCCTCTTCCGCCACATCAATGGACAGGATCTTAATGCAGGGGATTCCAAAAGCAACTGTTAAATCGCCCAATGTAGCAAAGTCTTTCTGCATATCATCACCTTCTACGAAAGTCCGTTGAGGATAGACACAACAACAGACTGCTCAGGGTTTCCGGCGGCTTCGTCTACGATCTGGATCGACGTCTGAGAAAAATTGTTGTCCGTGTACCATCGCGGGACCTCTTGCTCACCTAAGAACGAAAAGGGATTGTTTGGATCTGGGGCAGCAGTCAGCCGCTCCGGCATAGGCAGCGGCCTGGTTTGCCCAAAATCATCTACATAAGTAAATTTTGCTTCCTCATCTGCGCGGAGCTGTCCCAAATATTCGCTTATGGTCGGATTGACGGATTCCCCATCAGCCCCTAGCGTATCAGCAATCCTTTGGTTGTTAGAGGCAATAGATAAGGCGGCATCTCTCAGATCGACCTCTTGGCCGGTAGATACATTTGTCATATTGATCGGGCTTGTGCAATCGCTCAACAGCGGGGACTGGATATGCTTTAGGTATAGAATAAATTTTTCGTTGATGGGGCCCGCGTTTTCATAATCAGTGCTGGGATCGGCTCCAAATGCCGGATGATTGCCATAACGGACCAGATCGTTGAACAGTTTATTTGCTTCCGATACATCGCCGTCCGCAAAATTCAAGGCCGCTTCATACCCGGCTTTCAGGTACTCAGCCGTTTCCTCACTGATTTTCCCCTCCGCCAATGCCTGATCAACAGCGGCAATGGTCGCGGCCATTACCTCGTCCGCGTCCGCCTGTTCTTCCTGATCTTCTGCTGATTCAGCATCAGCACTATCCGCAGGCTGCAGGATAATTTTGATTACGCCACCGCGCTTACAATAGAGACGGCTGCACACCTGCAAGACGGGCGCACCATCTATCTTATAATTCTTTTTCGTCTCATACCAAACCTTATCAATGATGGGAGAACATTTCCCAGTGTTGATAAAAGAAATCAAATCCTTTATAAATTGGCCTACCGCAGTCGATACTTTTTCTTCGATGGCATCGCCATTCTCATCTAGCTTTTTGGGGGAGCAGTCCCCAAAATGAATTACATTTACATTAGGAACCCAATCGTTGGCATTTAACAGCGGCTGTTCTTCTGGCCCATATAAAACACCGTGCCCGCCGCCCTCTTCCGCAACATTCAATGGGTGCTGCATAGATCCATAACTGCACTCCGCATACATGAGACGGAACGCAAAAATACTTTCTGGTGGGATGTTAAGACTATCAGGCGGCATTTCTGTAGACACTTAGATCACCTCCACTGGCTCTAAATCAACACCATATAGGCATCGGCGAAGAATACTCTCCGCGACCGGGAGCGCTACAATGATCCTCTGCTCCAAGATGCCCCCTACTCGAAAACAGTACCGGTCTGAAACCGCATCTGCATCCAAAATCAGCTTCTTAGGCTGCCCGTCAGGATACCGTTCCACCTGTGGCGACAAGCAGTTTACCAATTCAATATAAGGCAGCCAATAGCGATAGCTGGTTTTTGATTCCGGCTCTCCGGCAAATAATTGAATGGTTTTTGCCTTCAAGTCTGGAATATATGCCTGCATCAGGTTTTTTAATGGATCGCATACCAAAAAAGATGGATCTTCAATGACGCCGCTGACTTCGGGGACCGCACTTTCCATGAAGTATGCGACAATATCCGAAGGCAAGGCGTCAAAAGCCTCTCTGGTCTTGACCCGCTGATAGGAAGGAGGAAGGCCAATGATCTTTAACGGCCGCATGAGCCGTGGGCTAACACGAAGTCGAAAATATTGTTCATACATGATGATTGCTCCTACACTTGCTTGGGCAGAATAGAAAAATCCGACGAGTCCGTGCTGCAGTCGGACACTGTAACAAAAGTGGTCGTGCAGCAGTCCAAAACGCAGTCTTCCAAAAAGCAGGATTCAAAGGATACATGGTCCAATGAGGTTTGTACCATTTCCATAGGACGGAACCAGCTCTTGGCGCGGTTTATTCCCTTGTATGAAGCTGCCACATTTACGAACACCATATTTGATAATGTGCTGCCAACAATACTGCTTCCCGCCATCTGGCAATCTCGAACCTCAACATCATGAAATATACAATTTACAAAGCGGCAATCATTCAACTCCGTCTTGAGAAAGGCGCATCCACGAAAATCACAATTTTCAAACACACAGCCAGACAGATCAAACTTACTGAATTTCTTCCCATCAAATACTTTGTTTTGAAACCTGTGATAGGTCTGGTTTTTACTTTGGGAGTTGAATAGGTCTACCTCACTTTTTTCACAGGCCAATATGATTTTCCAATCCCAAAATTCTCCAAACTCAACTCGGAATCCGTCTCCCTTGATCAACTGCTGGTAGGCGGGGATTTCTCTCAACCAATCCATCCGGTACTTTTGCATGGACCCGATCATGCTTAATATGGGGCCAATGCAATACCATGCGGCCTGTTCTGCCTGTAATGGGCTGCAATACTTCTGAAGCTCTCTCTGATCCAAAATTCTCTGAAACGACTCCAACAAATCGTTCCATATCAATGTAAAGGGCGCCCAGTCCACGCACTGTGTATCAAGCGGAGATAGATATAGCATCCATTCCTCGCCGTAGGCGTCAATCCGGCACATTGGCCGTCCCATCATCAGCGCGGTATCAAGGAATGAGATGGACACGCAATATATCGGTTCCAGCTTCTCGTTCTTTTGCCGTGACAGCAAGTGCTCAAAATAGCCTGATAATGGCCGCACAAACAAGGTGCCCTGCGTCTCTTGAAACAGATCTAACAGCTTTGGCCAGACATTTGCCATGACCCCACTGAGTTCTTCGGTTGAGAAAGGAATGTTCTTTATGTTATCCATAGCATGATGTCTCTCTTTACTCAATCGCAACCTCATTGCCGAGCAAGGTTATTTTCCCTTCGCTGATGTCAATAAAGGCGCGGTCTGTTCCCAGGGAAATCTGATTGTCCGCTGAAATATGCACAGAATTGGCATGAACGGTTAATTCCTCCACCGCATTGATACTGATGCTCTTTTCGCTTTCAATCACGATCCCATCGTCAACGGATAGATCGATCATGATGGAATTATTCTCACAAGAAATATGGATGCCCTTCTCTGTGAGTACGATCTGCTTTCCGTGCGCGATCCAGCATTTGTCTTTGGGATCTTCAGAGGCAAATTTTGACGCTGAACTGGCGGCAAAAGCCTCCCCTTCGCTTCCGGAAGGGAAAAACACGCGAACAACATCGCCTTTTTCCGGCATACAGTACCATCCGTTCTGATCAGAAGATGAGTACGCCGTCGAGTATTCAAACCAGTGGTCTCCGCTAAATTCCGAATCAAACGAAAACTGAACCTGCACCTTGTTTCCGGCCACATTCTGTACGGTTCCGCTTAACATTTTTCCACAGCAGTTCCCATTGCTGATAGGCGCCTGGGCTATGCTTCCCAGTGCCGGAACATCACCATCCGCCGGCACTTCATTCCCGATTGGAAGCAGGCCATAGTTCATCTCCAGGATGCCGTCAACCATGCTGGAGTCAACGCTTTTCACAGCGTAGAACTTATCGCCCAGCTTGACATAATTACCGATGAACAAGTATTGATAGGACGTGACCCCGCCGCTGGAGCCATATTCGCTAACCATGCTTTGCGAATTTGCCCCAGCAGAGGAAACCAGCTGGGTTGCCTTGCCGATCTGATATGTAGAAGTCGTAAGATCCTTTGTTTGATCCGAGGGCGGCAATCCTACATAGAGGTTTGGCTTTTCCGCGGAAATATCAGTGATGACCGGAGCGCCAAGCTGCGACGCCATGCGAACGCTGAACTGCCAATTTGTTTCATCGTATTGGACAACCAGTGTCCCGGTTTTTTTATCTGTCACTGAAATTGCCGCTGTCCCCTCGCCCTCCATACACTTTTTGATTAAATCCCCATAAGTGAGACTGGTATTTTGGTAGGATCTCTGGTGGGTAACTCGATCCAGGCATGCGCAGGTATCCAACAAAACGACCCGGACCGAGGCATATTCATTTTGGTATGAGACCAAAAATTCTCCTACAATTCCGCAGAACAGGCGTTCCGGCTGCCCCTTCGCGGAGGTTACCACCTCGGTCTGGCTGGTTTCGTCAATCCGGTTTGAGACTTCCTCCGCCACCGTAGGGTCCATTTCTCCTACAATTTCACACCGGCCAAATGAATTGGGATGATGGGAGATCGACACATTGAGGATCTTGGAAAATGGGAACAAGCCGACACTGATATTTAAGTGAGAAATGACTTCCATATTGTTATCCGTCATTGTGCTCACCTCCTGCATTCGGTTTTAGAATTTGAATGCTTTGCACCATTTCCTGCATAATCGGTTTATACCGCTTCATATAGACAGAGGGGCAATTTAAGTTTGCAATCAGCAAACGACCATTCAGATTGAGAAGGAACTGTGTATTGTATGTTGTATCCCGCAGTGTCCTGGCGGTGTATTCTATCATCCGCACCTCCATGTCCGAGATGATCCTCTTATCCTCTGAAATAATGTGTACGCCAGGACCAATTTTTTTCAAGGCACTGATCATGTACGGGTAAAGCACGTCCAATTTATTTCCGCTGAGCGTTACCTGTGTTAAATTAAACGCGAGTCCCAGTGGAAGATATGGATTTTCATATACATACTGAGGCTTGTTGTCCATCAGGAAGAGCTTCTGTATAACTTCTGGGGGCAGCAGTTCAAAATCCACGGGAATCCGCATAGTAAGCTGATCCTCCAAAAGATTTCGCTCCCGAAACTCTACAGGGATTTTCATGATATAGACAACAGGATCATAAATGGATTGCTCGCATTCCTTTTCAATCGTTTCCTCCGCGGTCTGCTCCTTTCGGAACGCTTCCGCCTTCTGACGCAGCCGCAGCAGTTCTTCATCCCGATATGACATGCCGCCACCTCCAATCAGTCCACCATGATGCTCCAGGCTTTTCGCTTGGGCGCCGCCGCATCCTGACCGCCCTTAAACTGTTTCAGACAAGAGATTAGCCCCTGGTACATCCCGAGGTTGGAATGGCAGGCGTAGTCCTTCCCCAGCTTGGAGTGGATATACGCCTCCAGCGCCTCGGCCTGGACAGGCTCCCTGGAGGCCAGCAGCATCATGCAAAACATTGCGTCTGTCCCATCTGCGCCTGCATCCAACGCTTCCCGGGCAAAGTGTGCTGTGATCTCAGGGGATAGGGTATGCCGCCCCATTCCACAAAACGGCGCATGGATGATGTTCAGCGTGTCGTACTCCGTCTCCCGGTCCGCAAAGCTGGTGTAGGTGTATCGGAGCCGGGCTCCGGGCTGGAGCTTGAACCGGCACAGCTCCAGATACCGCTTCTCAGAGGACGCCCCCTCGGTAAAGGCCAGCTCGATCTCACGGGTCACAAAAGAATCCGTCTGTACCTGGTCATGGAATACCAGATTGAGCACCCGTGTGGTATTGGTGGGTGTGTAGAGGGCAAACTGCGGCTCGCGGATCAGGTAAAAGTCTCCCTCATAACGAATGATACCGGGGTTTACCACAATACTGTCCTCCGTGGTAGTCAGCATACACCCGCTCACGATGCCGTCCGCACAGTTCTGGTATAGGAGCGGGCCGAGACAATAGAGGTAGGCAGATAGTTCCGCCATCATCTCCCGCTTCAGAATGTGCCCGCTATGAAATTCTGGAATCTTTTGTACCCACATAACAAAACTCCTTATCTTGTCCCGTCAAAGAAGTTGGTAACCCAACCCTCCGTCTCAAAGCGGAAGAACTGGTCCGGTCCAAGCTGGAGCTGCCCCTCCCGGCGCAGCACCGGCACCACCGTAAAGCCCCAGCGGTCTTCGTCCGCCAGGATGAAGAATTTCAGCTCCCGGTCCACAATATCATCCAGGTCATCCTGCCGGATCTGGCCGCTGTACCGGGACACGATCTCCTCCGCCTTCTGGTTGCTGAACTTGTCAGGGTCGCAGGAACAGTTGTAAATATACCTCTGCCGCCCCTCCAAGTCTTTCAGGTAGAGCTTCAGCGTCAGGTCGGCCATGTTGCGGGAGATGAAGCCGCTGGTGTTCTCACGATCCAGGCTGTGGATGAGGGTGACCTCCTGGTTGGTGTGGGTAAAGGCGGTGACCATATAGGGGAACGCCGCCTGCTCATGAGTGATCCTCACGTCGGCATACCCAAACATTTTGTCTTTCAGATACTCGATGGCCCCGTTCAGGCAGATGAGCTTCAGCTCGTAGTCCTGCTGGCCCTGGTCGCTCCGGGAGGACTTGATGACCTTCCCGGGGATAAACTCTTTCAGCGCGTCCCGGAAGATGTCGATCTTGCAGGACTGGCCGGTGAGGCGCAGGATGCTGTACTCCGGAAGCTCCCCCTCCTTATAGGGCCCCTCCATAAACTGTCGGACGATGCCGTAAATGTCCGCCCGCAGCAGGAGGTTGAGGGCATAGATGTTGATGTAGGCCGTGGGGATGTCCTTGAGCACCTCCAGGGTGCCGCTCTTGCCTTGGAACGCGGACAGCTTCCATCGGTCCACCAGCATACACTCCGTCGCGGTCTCCTGGACCGGGATGCTGGACACGGCCATACGCAGTATGTTGGCGTGGCTGTAGAAGCTGGTCTTGATCCGCTCCGCCGTCTCGAACAGGAAGTAGAAGTTGTTCTTGACCGCGTAGTAGTCCGCCCGGCTCCTGTGCTCGTAGTCCCGGAACCGGGTGGGGATCACTCGCTCCGCCTGGGCGTAGGCCCGGTCCAACTCCGCGTAGACGCTGTCCACTCCCTGCCGGTCCACCGTGCGGAACACGTCAACATCAAAGGCCCGGATCAGCTCGTCTGTGTCAGGGAGATCGTCGCCGCCCAGCTGGCGGGCCAGGGACAGCTTCAGAAGCTGCATGACCCGGAACGTCAGGTTATTGCCTCCAAAGTCGGTGTTCCCGTTTTCGTAGGCGGTGGCAATGTCGATCTGGTAGGCTACCCGGCGGTCTGTGATCCGGAAGCGGCAGGAGGACAGGTCGGTGGTACCGCCGCCGCAATCAATGATAAGCGCGCGGTAGGTGGCGCCGTCTTTATACTGTTTCTCCTTGATCAGGGTGGAAATCGTGTTGTAGAGGACAGCCACACCCTCGTCCAGCATGTTTTCGCTCTCTAGCCGGTAGTCGGGCAAAAGCTCCTGGAACAACTGGACGAAGAGCGGCTTCTGCTTGACCGGCGCGGAGATGTGGATGGACTTGAAATTGCACTTGAACCGTTGGCGGGCACATTCGATCACATACTCCAGATAGACCCGGATAATCTCCTTGCGGGGAACGAAGCTGCGGTGCCCTTCCCGGTCCACCACTTCCTCCAGCCGGTCCGCATCGCCCACCCACCGCTTCAGGTCGTAGAACACGCAAAAACCTTCGTCGATGTAGCTCAGATGGAACAGCCGCCTGGCCTCATAGCCGAACCGATACTGGATCTCCTGGCCCTTGACTCCTACCACCGCCACGGCGCTGGGCAGGATCAGGGATTCTGCGTCCTTGTGCTCAACATCCAGATAGGGCACATAGTTGACCTGATCCCGCTTGAGCATTTGGGTAATGGGGTCACCGGCCAGCTGCTCAAAGTAGGCGTTGTCCAGATAGACGCCCGCGGTGGTGTTAGAGGAGCCAAAGTCAATAGCCAAAGGCATCCGGCTCTCTAGCAGGGTGCGTACCTCAAAATTCAGAACGGAGACGGTGCGGAACGTCAGGTGCTCCGGCACGATGGTCGCATCCCCCTGGTAGATGTGGTAAAGCAGGTCGGACTGCTTCCGATCCATGCAGTAGAGGGTATAGTTCCGGATGGTGGATTCACGGCAAGTCAGCTCCGCGGACTTGGTGATAAATAGCTTTTCCGGGTCACTCTCATAGGTCCGGAGATTGAAGATGGCGCAGATCTCCCCTCCGCTGACCAGCAGCGCATTGGTGTCTGCCAGCTCCTTGTGATAGCCAATCGTATAATGGTCAAAGTATTCGACGGAAATCCCGCCATACACAATCAACTTGGCGCAGCCCTGCAGGGCGGTGCTCACCAGGTTCAGTTTGGCGGTGGAGAGCAGGGAACTCAGGCGTTCCAGTCCCTCCTCGGAGTCCTGCGTGATAAAGAGCCTGTCGGCTCGCCCGCGAAAGCGCAGGATTTCACGGATCAGCACATCCTTATCCAACGGAGCGTGAATGCCGTTGATAATCCGCTCCCGGTAGCAGATGTCCCGGAGCTGATAGGTGGTCATCAGCTCCAGCTCCTCCCGGGTATAGTAGCGCCGCTCCTCTTTCACGCCCGCATTTCGGTTATATGTATAGGAATACTTGCTCAACTTCCACACCGCCTCGTCTGATCTCGTCAGTAAATCTCAATCTCATCCAACACCAATGTAGCATCCACGCCCCACACGCCAAAGTGCTTTGTCCAAAATATCCGTACCTGATACTGTAACGGGAGGAACAGATCTTCCAGCATCTGTACGATCTGCCGGTCGGCATGGACTAGTCCCAAATAGAGCAGAATCTGTTCAGGATTCTCCTTGAGTTGGTAGAGCATGGCGTCCGGATAAAAATAGGTCATCGCCTTACGGTACATGAGCAGGGATGAGCCTGTCTCATACTGTGCCAGAAGCATAGAAGCCACCACGCGCTGTCGATCATCGGAAAGGCTCTGAATTACCCGCGCCGCTGTGCCGCCAAATTCTCCATCCAATAGATCACACCGCAGTTTTTGCACATAGATATCCCGTTTGCTCAGACCCATCAAAGTCTCCTGTGCCGCCAGGACATGGACGGCGGCGTCGAACAGAAACCGCAGATACTCGGAATCCCCCATTTCGTGAAGCAGCTCCTGAAAAACCGCCGAAAATCGGTATAAGCTGTTGATCTCCACCACAGGCCCCGTCACCGTGTCCTCGTTGAGGCAGGGGAAAGACTGCTCGTACCACGGACTGCACTCTTTAGCCTGGGCGAAAAACAGCTCCTGATCCGGCACGCCCCCGGCCCGGGCCCGCAGCAATATCTCCCAAATATAATTCATACCACAACACCACTTTGCCTAAGCGTCCAAGATCCCGACACAGACATACTCCGGGAACAGCTTTTGTGCCTTGGTCACCAGAAAGCTCATCAAATCCAGATTTAAATAGTTGTCCGGGTCGGCCGCGCTGAAATGGAGCAGCATCGTCTCCCGCGCCTCTTTCCGCCGCAGTTCATCCGTGATGAAACGATCCATATCATAGGTTTCCGGTTCCGGCGGGGCCTTGACGCCCAACTCCACACGTTGGAAAGAGACCACATCATTATATCCGTAGCTCAGGATAACGCGCCGGAGCTCCCCCCGGGTCTTAACCCCTTGCTGATAGAGCGCGTTCAGATCCGATGCGAAGCTGTCGGCCGGCTGATTGACCAGCGGCTCATACTCATACCGCAGCTTTTGAGAACTGGGATTGAGCTGGAACAGATCCCAGCTCACAGGCCCCCGCTCCTGGCAGGTAATGAGCATATCTCCCTCCAACAGCCGGACATTGCGCAGGGGGCGGTCCAGGCTGGCTACCAGATAATGACATCCCGGCGTCAGCCGGTGGGCAAAGATACGGTGCTCATAGTGGACATGGTCCGCACAAGGGGAGGGGTACATACTAGTACTTACCTCCACCCGGCTCAGGTTCCAGAGTGGGATCATCCCCCGGTATAGAAAGGAATCATAAGCGCCGAAGTCCACTGATACTGCACGAATCTCATCCCCGCAGGCCGCGTCCAGCCCGTCCACATCCGACAGGTAAACGTCGAACATCTTATAGAGGTAGGCCGCGCATACAGTAGACCAGGGGATATGGTTGGCGTGAAAGATCTGATAAAGCTGTTCGATCCGCTCCAGATACTTTGTACTCCGCTTGACGAAAAACTCGGCGGGGAATGCGCCCTTGTCGGTGGTCACCGTGCCCTGATAGCGGGCCCCGTCCCGCTCGAATTTCAGAACCTCCCGCGCATCCTGTCGCAGAAATACCCGCTCGACCGGCTTCGGCTGCTCCTGGTTCAGACAGTCGGAAAGGGGAGGGGGCCCATCTTCCACATCCTCCGGACAGATTGGAGAAAGGAATTTGTCACTGGCGTCATAGCGGCCGCGCGGTGTAAGACCGACGTAGATGGAAAATTCGCTCCCTGGGGCGCGGATCTCTGATAGGACCCGCCGCTCCAGCGCCGCCTGCTGTTCGGTCAGGTACTGAAACATCTCTGCCATCATTCCATCCGTGACCTGTCGGTAGAGCTGCCGCTCCCGCAGATCCTGGATCTCCAAAGACCGCCTATGGACATAGTCCCGCAGGTCAAATCCGTCTCCAAAGATACTTTCTACCATCGTAAATCCCTCATCTTATCCAACTGCTGATGGCGTGGGACTCCCTGACCCCTCTGAGGTGGGGGCGGTGCTCTCCGGCGCCGGCGTGTCGGTCTCAGCTGCCTGCTCCGCCTTCTCCCGCTCCGCAGCCTCTCGTTCCGCCGCTTCCCGCTCTGCGGCCTCCTGTTCGCTGATACCCATTTCAACTACATCCAGCCTCCGTGTGACCTCGGAGAGCTTCGCGTCATCGCCAAGCTGTGCGTACACATCCCGGGCCAGAAGGTAATATTTTTTCGCCTGTACATAGTTGCCCTCGGAATATTGAGCCTCCGCCTGGCTGATATAGGACTGTGCCTCGGCGGCAAGGGCCGCTTGATCGGCCTGCAGTGTCGCAATGGAGGCCAGCTTTGTTGTTAACGCATCAATCTGTGCCTGGTCTTCCAGCTCGGTGTACTGCTGGAGGGCCGTGGTGTAGAATGTACGGGCACGCTCATAGTCGCCTTCCGCAAAGGCCGCGTCGCCCTCAGCGACCACGCTTGCCGCCGTGACCTGGGCGGCCGCTGTCTCCTGGGCCTCCTCCTCATCCTGCGCCTCCTGCTCCGCCTGGTCTGCATAGAGCTGTTCCAGAGCAGCCATCGCGTCATCCCGGCCAGTATCAAAGTAGATCTGGGCGGCCAAGGCCCGTGCAGCCAGGTACTGTTCCGCCGCGTCATCATACTGCATCTCCTGAGCCAGGGTGTCCCCCAAGGAGATCATTTCATACACGGACATGTACTGACTGGTCTGCGCCAACCGGTCCTCTATGTAATCCAGTCCCAGATTGTCAGCGTACCGGGTGCGGTTTCTAGCGTTGATAAAATGGCGCTGAGCATCGGTGTACTCACCGCCGGTCAGAGCGTCATCTCCGGCGATTACGCTCTCAATGAGCTTCATATAGTTTCCGGCGTCCTCTTGAATTTCCTTGTCACTCAGTTCCTCCGCAAGATTCAGCGCCTTTTGGCACTCCTCCTTAGCACGAACATAGTTATCCGCCTGGATATACTCAATCGCGTCATAGAAGCTCTGCTCCATAGAGTCGATTTTTTTCTGTCGGTTGTGGAAGTAGACGACCAAAATAACGGTAATAATTACAAGGATGAGGATGATGGGAATTGCGATCATAATTGCCCGCTTGATCTTACGCTTCCGGTTGGGATCGGTATAGACCTTGTTGAAAAAAATCGTCGCAAAAGTATAGGAACCCAGGTCTTCCGGTTGAGCGGACAGCAACAAATCCTCCACCGCGTCCACCGTCTCCTGGGGCTCGTCGGAGGCGTCAGCAAAAGCATCCTTCAGGATGCCGTCGTCCACCTCGGTGGTGACCTCCGCCTCGGACTCCTCTGTCGCCTCGTCCTCCTGAGCTGCGGTATCACCGCCGCAGCTCACGGTTGTCGTGACTTCCCTAAGAGGATCATTCGGTCCCACCTTCCATCTGCCGTCCGACGGGATTGTGATGTGAGCATAACCGGACGTTGCGCTGTCATCCTCCTCCGTGGTGGTTGTGGTGGTAGTCCTGACAAGGACGCCCTTCTCGTCGTACTCGCTGATCTCCTCAACGGTCTTTCTCTTGATCATCTCCGCTGGTCTCCTTTCTCCAATTCCTGTATTCTTCAATGGCGGTCTCCGCGTCCTCCAGGGTCCAGATCCAGAGCTCGCCATCCGGGACATAGTCGATGCCGGCCGGCGAATAGCACAGCCAGTCCATCGCCACTGCTGTGTGGAGCGCGTGATCACTCCACAGCCGGTACTTCTTCTGCCGCTTGAGGTTGCCCTCAACGATGTCCTCCAGCCCCTCGCACGCCTGCTTGTTCATCCAGACCTGCCGCACATCTGTAATGGCTTTATCCTTTACAATCTTCGCAATTCCAGTCGCCTTGTAGAAGTCATCCATAGAACAAATGCCTCGGATCGTCTCCTGGGTGAAACAGATCGTCTCATGGAAGACAGAGTGGGAAGGGGCGCAGGCCCCTCCCCTCATTCCTCCACCTCCGTTGTCTTTGTGTGCCGGATAGCCCTCACCATTCGGCAGATATCCATGCCCAGATAGGCCAGGCACGCGGCGCAAAAGGCCGCAGACATCCAGCGGGGATACTTTTTTCTCTTTGTGATGATGTACTTGTCCATCAGCCGCACTTGCTCCATCCGCAGGCTTTGCAGATGTTGCATCCTCCTTCAAATGATATTTCCTCGCCGCACTCCGGGCATCTGGCTCCAGAGACTTCGGCATGTTTGTGATTGGTGGTCGGGACGGAAGGCTCCTCCGGCTCAGCGGCGGCGTCCTCGTCCAGGACATCCCGGTAGATCGCCTCCTGCATCTCCTTCAGGGAGATGGCGATAGCGGTGGCGCAGGAGCTGCCGGGTGAGGTGTCCTTTTTGCTCACCCACCTCGTCTGATAGGCGCCGCACCCGCCGCAGCTCTCCATCTGGTCGATGACGTAATCGAAGGGTACGCCGCCACGGAGGGCCACGGAGATCAGCCGGGTCATGGCCGTCAGGTTTTTCTCACAGCCGCCGGAGCTGCCCCGGCCCACAAAGGTCTCCATGATATCCCCTGTGGCGGGGTCGTACCACGCCATCAGGTGCATGGACCCACAGCCGGTTATGAGCTTCCGCTTCACGCCCACCAGGGTGTCGTCGCAGCAGATCACGTCCCCTCTCCGCAGATCGTGCCGGGGAGCGTCCTCCTGCTCTTCTTCCGCCTTCGTCTCGCTGCCGGAGAGCAGAACGCCCTGCCGGAGCTCGTTGGGACGGAAGATCGTGCAGCCCTTGATGCCGCTGGTCCAGCACTTGCGATAGATCTCCTTGCACTTGTCGAAGGGATAATCGGTGGGGACGTTGATGGTCTTGGACACCGACATGTCCACGTTCTGGGCGATAGCCGCCAGCATAGCCACATGATCGTCCACGTCCATCTCCAGTGCCGTGACGAAGGGCGGCTCGGAGACGACCTCCTCCCCCTCCGCCAGCAACTCCTGGTAGAGACCA
>OEQS01000070.1_pt1 | contig 17059 bp, 14 predicted proteins | sample 1539731 | NCBI WGS metagenome assembly OEQS01 (sample SAMEA3891890, study PRJEB23780) | metagenome | biome: terrestrial biome; feature: animal house; material: Caecal content | place: Italy | collected 2015-05-05 | reverse complement strand
AATGCTCAACCTTGGCCGTTCGAGAGCGGGGCCGCTCCTCCGACTCATCCATGCTCTCGATGTATTCTCTGGTCTGGGATGGCACATATCTTTTATAAAGTTTGGCCATAAATTCGCCCAGCTCCGCCTCCAGGGAGGTCTCATTCTTTCCCATATAGAACTGGATCGCTCTGAGTTTTTCCTGTTCAACAGCGACTGAGATCGTTGTTTTTTTCATTTTGTCATCCTCCTGACGTCGGTAAATAATATCTTGGATTTGTCCGCTCCCCGTTGGCACGCACCTCGAAGTGGAGGTGGGGCCCTGTGGACCGCCCGGTGGAACCGGAGAGAGAAATGATGTCTCCGGCCTCTACCGTCTGACCCACCTGGGCCAGCAGTTGTGAGTTGTGGCCATACAAGGTGGAGAGACCATTCCCGTGGTCGATCATCACATAGTAGCCGTAGCTGCTATTGTACTGGGACACAGTGACGGTGCCGGGCAGTGCGGCCCGGATGGGCGTGCCCGTAGGCACCGCCAGATCCATGCCGGTGTGCCCCCTGGTCTCGCCGGTAAACGGGTCGCTGCGGTAGCCGAACTCCGAGGTCACCACCGACTCCCAGCCAGCCCCGATAGGAGAACAGAACCCGTCCACCCCAATAAACGGCATGTCCGCTCCGGGAAACCAGCCGCCGCTGGATCCGCCGGGGGAGCCGTAGACGATTAGGTTGTAGATGTTGTCGGCGTTTGCCTGGTGGCTTGGAGTGGCCGTGACTCCCGTCGCCTCGCCGATCCGCTCATAGATTTGGGACAGGTCATCCACCAAGTGCGGGATCTGATAGGTCTCCTCGACTTCCACCTCGTTGCCCTCTTGGTCTGTGTCAATGACCGTCCGGATCCCCTCGGTGTAGGTCACAAAGCAGTCCACAAAGGACTGGAGCCCCACCTCGTCCGGCTGCTGGGCGCCGAAATACAGAACATAAAAAATGGCCTTGACCCGGTTGGCGTCAAGGCTTTCCCCATCTTCCAGCAAGCTGTTGATCTCCTCCACCATGCTGTCCAGCATACTAAAACTTTCCCGCATCTCCAAAATAAACTGCCGGTACTCCGGGGTGGCGCTGGCGGAGATGGTCCCGCCGTGGAAGCACAGCTCCACGGTGGACACGTTGTGCTGAGAAGTGGAGGAGAATATAGAGCAGATCAGGGCCACGACCAAGATGATGGGGGAAAGGATGGCCACCAGCACCCAGCCGATCTTCTTCCGAGTGCTCTCGTCTGTCAGAGCAAGAATGGCCGCTTTGATCGCGGCCACGGCAGTTGCGCTCATGCGGTATCATCACCTCCTTGATCTCCGTGCTGCGACTACCGTCCTCCCGCTGTTCCGAACAGTTTTTCCTTATAAGGCGGGGCGTGAACTTCCAATAGGTATCGCTCATTGCCGCACTTGTAGAGGCAGACACCCCGCTGGGGATATCGGATCAGCTCGAACTCCGAAGGCTCCAGCTGAAGGTTGTCCATATAAAACCGCTTATCCACACTGCCGGCGTTGAACAGGAACTGATGGGTGGGGATGGCGAAGAGGGGGCGAGTCAGCTCCCGGATGCCCGGTTGGTCGAAGTCCTCCAGATTTTGCGACGCCAGAATCAGGGCGGACTCCTTTTTGCGGACACGCTTCAGGCTGTTGCGGATATACTCCACGGCGGTGAGATTGCTCAGCCAGATGTACAGCTCGTCCAGCGTGGCCACGGTGTTCCCCTCGGTGAGCAGCTTGTCGCTGAAGAAAGAGAGCACGTTAAACAGCATGGCGTTCTTCACACTGCTGTTGGCCTGGAGCAGCCCCTTCACGCCGAAGACCAGGAAACGGAAGCTGGTGATATTTGTCGGCCCGTTGAAGAACTTGCTCTCTGCCCCCCGGCACATGGAGTGGAGGCCCAGCAGGATCTCCCGCAGCAGTTCTTTGGGGTATAGCGGGTTTTCCTCCCGGTCGTAGTGCTGGTATGCGTCCTCGATGACGTCATAGAGGTCGGAGAGGATGGGATAGTCCGTTGGTGTCAGGGTGGAGAAGTCCGTGTGGTCGTTCAGCCCAAAGCTCCGGTACAGCCGCTCCAGCATCAGCTCGATGGTGTCGATGTGCCGGTCCGCGAAATCCTTGTAGGAGCGGAAAAAGTCTTTCAGGAAGGAGATGTGCTGGCTCAGGCGGGTCTTCTGGCGGAAGGCAAGGGGGGTGTCCGGCTCCGGTTCCCCCTCGCCGCCCACATCCCACACCTTGGGCTCCAGGGGATTGATGCGGTACTGGCCGCTCATCAGGTCGATGAAGCATCCGCCCAGGTGGGAACAGAGATCAATGAGCTCATGCTCCGGGTCCAGGCAGATGGCGGACTTCCCGGCCTCCAGGATGCTGCACAGCAGGAGTTTCAGGAGATAGCTCTTGCCCTGGCCGGAGTTGCCCAGGATGAGGGCGCTGGCGGTGGTCTTGTCCTCCGCCCGCCGGTCCAGATCCACGATGATGTTGGAGCCGTAGCGGTCCCGCCCAATGTAGAATCCGTGGGGATCGGTCTTGCCGGAGTAGTTGAAGGGGTATAGATTGGCCACCGAGCTGGCGGGCATGACACGCTCATACTGGCTCCTGAAAGTGTTGCGGCCCATGGGGTTGGATGAGAGGAATCCGTCCTGTTGGCGCAGCAGGAGCTGGTCGGTCCCCAGCTTGCTCCGCACCAGCTCCGCCGTCACCTCCTCCCGGAGCCGGCGCAGGCTCTCCGGGTCACGGGCTGCCAGGTCGATGTACACCGCGCAGTGTACCAGAGGCTCCCGGTTCTTCCGCATGGCGGCGATGAGCTCCGCCACATCCTGGAGGTTGCCCTCGGCGGTGACGGCCGCTTTCATGCTGTTGGTGCTGCTCCGGGCCATGCGGTTCTTGTTCTCCGCGTTGTGGAGGATGCCATTTTCCTCGGCGGCGGTCACCTGTCTGGTATAGATGCTCAGGGTGACGCCGCTTTTCTCCCCCAGATGGCGGAGCAGGGCCAGCTCCTCCGTGGTGGCGGGGTAGCTACGCAGGGCCAGGGTGCAGTGGTACATGCTGCCACAGATATAGTGATCCGTGTTGAACTTCACGGCAGCGGGGGCGATAAGGTCCAGGAAATCCTTGGGCCGTGTCTCCTGAACCCGCGGCTCTGTTTTGTTCTTCTTTTTCTTCTGTATTTTCTTAGGCATTTTCCATCACCCACCTCTCTCCGTCGCAGTTCTCAAACCATTCCGTGGTCACGTCCTGCTGATAATATACCGCCAGCAGGCGCTTGACGTCCTGCTCCGAGGCAAGACGTGCATGGAATCCCAGATCCCGCAGGGCCTGCTCCATCTGCCGCAGGCGGCTGATGTCCTCGCCGGACTCCTGCTGATCCAGGCGATAGACCAGGGCAAACTCCCGGGCCGAGGCGGTGGCGGCCTGGATCTCGTCCAGGTGGGCGGCGTCCTGCCGCAGGAGTTCCCGGATAGCCGGGAGCTCCTCTGTCTCCAGCCGCTGGCGGTACCAGTCCTTGTTGCGCTGGAAGGACTCACGGGAGTCCAGGGCCAGCAGGCGAACCTCCTGGGTGCCGCACAGGAGATCCGTCAGATTTTTGACCCGGCTGCGGATTCCCTCGCCGGACAGGACGGACAGATTATCCGGCTTGACCATAAAAAAGACCAGCTCCCCGCCGGCGGTTTTGGCGCCGTGGTCGGTGAGCTGGCGGATCCCCATGAGTTGCCGAGAGGTTTGCCTCTGCCGCAGTTCCTTCTTCTGTTGTCTATTCAATGGTTTCCCCCCATTCGTAATACTGCTGTTTCAATATCAAAAAGCATACAGCATAGCGAAGGAAGTCCAGGATACTGGAGCCCTCCAGCCGGATGCTCAGAAAGGCATAGAGGACGGTGACCACCAAGGGGAGCAGGATACCTGTCTGGGCAATGGCCAAGACAGAGAAGAGAAACCCCACCCCGATGATGGCCACGTCCCGCAGCTCCCACAGCCACAGGGTGGCTTTGGCCTTCAGATTGTCTGGATAGATAAACATAGATGACCTCATTTCTATCTGAAAAAGCATACGCCGCCGGAGGACCGGCGGCGCGTCTTTGTGCTATTATTCTGTTTGATCCGTCTCCTGCGGTTCCGGTTCAGAGCCGGACGCCTCATCTGCGTCTCGCTCCTCCGCCAAGGCACTCTGGATACAGCCCAGGAAGAATTCCTTTTGTTTGAAGTTGTTCCGCTGGAGATAGGCTTTGAACTCCTCAAACAGCTCCACCGGCACCTGGAAGGCGATTGTTTTCGTATTAAGATTCATGTTCTGGTACCCCTCTTTCATTTGATAAAATTCTATGATGAGTTGGGTCATGTACTCGCTCAGGGTCTGGCCGGACGCCTCCTGCTCCTGTCGGACACGGCTGTGCAGGCTGATAGGTATTTGCGCACAGAGGTTTCGTTTTTCTTCCGCCATGGTGACTCCCCCTTTCTGGATGGCAAGGCAAGTATATCGAAAGCTCTATGGAATAGCTATTCACAGAAAGCAACAAAGAAATTGTGTAAACGCAAGCGTAATAGACAAGCCCCACCGCAAAACTTTTGGTGGCTATCCGCCGGCAGGTCAGGTATAATCAGGGTATCATTTTAAGGGGAGGCGGAGGATATGGTGCGGTGCCGCTGGGCAGATCCCAATTCAGAGATCTATCTTGCTTACCACGACAGAGAGTGGGGCCGTCCGGAGCATGATGACCGAAAACTCTTTGAGATGCTGACCCTGGAAGGGTTCCAGGCGGGCCTCTCCTGGCTCACCATTTTGAAAAAACGGGAGGCGTTTCGTACCGCCTTTGACAGCTTTGAACCGGCAGTGGTGGCCGGATACGGCCCAGAGAAGGTGGAGGCTCTGATGGCCGACGCCGGGATTGTCCGCAACCGGGCCAAGATCCAGGCCGCCATCCAAAATGCTGGGGTGTTCCTTGCCATCCAGAAGGAGTTTGGCTCTTTTGACCGCTATCTCTGGGGCTTTACGGATGGGAAAGTCATTTTGAATACGGATGATGTTTTTCACACCAGTACCGATCTGTCCGACAAAATCTCCAAGGATCTGAAACGCCGGGGGATGAAGTTCGTGGGAACGACCATCATTTATTCCTTCCTCCAAGCGGTGGGCGTGGTGAATGACCATGAGCTGGCCTGTTTCTGCCATCCCAGTCACGCAGAGTAGCCTGCGGCAATGATAACGCCCTGCATGATGAATTCCACACACGGAATGGCCACGCTGTTTCCTAAAGCCCGATACCGGGCGGAGTCAGAGGCGCCAGGGAGATCCGTCCACCCATCCGGAAAACCTTGGAGGCGTTCACACTCCAGCGGCGTGAGGCGGCGGATCAGCTGAGGCGGTCCTGTTCCTGCGGCCTGATGGATCAGGTCTGTCGCGTCCTTGTACTGGCGCGCACTCTCTGTGGATGCCACATCACTGGGAGAAAACTTGTCTGCACGCTGCCGGGAAAATACCGCATGGTGATCCGTGGCGGTCAGGGTGTAGGAGACGTCCTCCTGATAGCCGATCCCGTTGCCGCCGTTTTGGGGCTGGCGGTCAATGGCATTGCCGGTGATGCAGAAAGTCTCCGCTGGATCCTGTTCCACTAAGGGCAGGTTATTCCCGCCGGTACCGGCACGGGCAGACAGTGTGGGCACCACGGGGTGCGGCCCGGTGTACCGGGCGTCGATACCGTGGTTTTCGTAGACAAGGGGCTGATTGTTTCCGCCCTCCCCAAAGCTGGCGGATATAGTCTGGGCACAGTCCACAGGTCCACAAAAGCGGGTATCCTGGCCGTGGTTGTCAAAGACAAGCGGCTGGTGTCCGTGCTCCTGGGCCCGCAGGGTGCCGGACACGTCCTCTGAACAATCCATGACGCTTCCGCCCTGGTCGTTGAGGCAGAGGATGGAGGGCATACAGTTGCCGCTGGCGCTGCCCTTCAGCGTTGGGGCTATCTGCTCTGAATAAGCGATGCTGCCGGCGCTTGCCCCTGCCCCTGCGGAAAACCCAGCTACAAAGGTCTGCTGTTTCATCCCTGGCTGGGCGCTGAGGGCTCCGGCCACATCATGGAGGTCGCGCACCTCGTCTCTTTGATTTGCGGCAAAAGCAACAGCGAGTTCTCCAGGGGTAAATTCCAGTTTCTTAACCTGTCTGGCTAATCCCGCCTGTGCCGTCAGTGCCGCCTTCAACTGGTGCGGCAACTCTTTGCCGCGCTCCTTCGCCCGGCGCAGGATCCCCAGGCAGGCCGTCTGCGACAGGTAATATTTTTGTGCCGGAGTGGGCTCCAGAATATCAGACAGGGATGTGCGAACCGGCTCACGAGGCGCGGGGCCGGTATTGAGGAACAGCTCCCCCTCCCGATAGGGGGAGCGAAGTTCCCAATAGTGACTGCCGAACAGATCCACATGGCCGCAAGACAGGTCTAAAACCAAATACGGGATCGCGGCCAGCTCTGACGCCGGTTTTGCCGGCGCCTTTCTCTTGAGAGACGGTACAGCCGGGACACGCTCCTCTTGATCAGCCAGTCCGGGCAAAGTCAACTGCTCCTCTGATCCAAGGTGATACTTCACACCAAAATCATCTCCTCCTTTTCCGGCGTTCTCTCCGTCCCATTCGAGCTGTTAAGGAGATCGAACAGGATCTTCGGCGCGGTCATTCCCGCAAAATCAGCGATCAAATAAATGCGCTTACGCCGCTGTGCGACGCCCCAGAACTGTGCGTCCAGACAGCGCCAAGCCAGTGAGAAGGCACCCTCCACCCGGATCTCTCCCGCGTCATGCCATGGATAGGGAAATGGCCTGGGGATCGTTGCGCTTCCGTCATAGACCCGCAGGATCTCCTCCAGCACGATGCGAAAATCCTCACCTTTTGGTGATCCGCTGCTGAAAGCACCAGGCACGTTCTCCCATGCCATATACCGGGGGCGGATCTGTACTCCGGTGCGGCCGCGTTCCCGCTCTGCCGTGCGCATCTCCTTGATGATGCGGATCTGCTCCATAAAAAGGCCGGAGCGGGCGCCGGATAATCCGGCCCTCGCTCCGGCGACAGAGAGGTCTTGACATGGGCTGCCTCCGCAGATGATATCCACGGGGAACAGCAATTTCCCGCTCAGCTTGGTGATATCCCCCTTGTGGACCATACTGGGGAAACGCCGCTTTGTCACTTCCATAGGGAACGGTTCGATCTCACTGGCCCAAATCGTTTTGATGCCGTATCTGGCTGCTCCCAGCGGGAACCCACCGATGCCATCAAACAGGCTGCCCATGGTCATCGCCGCCGCAAGCTCCACATTGCTCATTTTGATGCCACCGCCTGCACGATTGTCCTGGTGGTGTTGACGGCGGCCTGAGCGGTATAGACTGCGCTCATGATATTGGCCCTGGTGGTAGTGTCCAGACCGAATGTGCCTGCGATTCGGGGCACCTCATTGGCAGAGAGCATGAGACCCAGACCCAGCAGGGCGTGGTCTTTGAACACCATAAGGCCCGCCACCAAAATTGTGGATTGCAGGAAGGCGGTCAGGCACAGGCCGATGACCTGCTTGATCCACTGGATAAAGCCATCTGTGTAGCCTCTTGGGATGCTGAACATGTACAGGCTCCCCACGGCGATCTGAATGAGCAGGATGCCGCCCCGCTTGAGATTGGAGAAGAACACCTTGATCACCGCATAGGCCATGAGGATGACGCAGAAGATGATCATGATGGGACTGGTAATGACGCCCAATCCGAAGCCCCCCGCGGTGCCTGTCATCTCTGTAACACTCTCCACTCCGTTGAGATCCTCGATGATTTGCTGTCCCACTGTTCCAATACTGGTCCCAAAGCCGGTGAGCTCGGAGGCAAAGGTCCCCTGCAGGGTCACCGACAGGGAGTAGAGCCGCACGGGGACGGTGGTAAACAGGCATACCGACAGGAACCCTTTCAGAATGTTCAAGGCGGTGTCCTTGATATTGGCCCGGCCGGTGGTATAGTCGATCCCACATTCAAAAATACAAACCACAAGGCTCACGCCAAACAGGGCCCATCCCAATTGGGAGAAGAACAGGACGATGGCCTGTACCCAGTCCAGGTCGAAAAGCTCCACGCCCATGTTGCCCATCTCGGCAAAGAAGTTTCCAAGAAAGCCTACCACCTGGCCATAAAACCAGTCGATGAGGTTGTCCATAACAGTGGACGCCACAAAATCAAGAATAAAGATAGCGCCTCACCCCATTTCCATGCCGCAGGTCTCTGTGAGCGGGGTGGAAAGGGGCAGCGCAAGGATTTCTCTCTCCGTTTTGAAACCGGGACAGAATCTCCTGAGACTCTGCGCTCTCGGCATTCGTGACCACACATCCGAAGGTCTCGATGCAGTCCATAATTTGTTCCATAGAGCTGCCCGACGCAACCAGCCTTGCCACAGCGCGCAGCTCCGAGGGGTAGAAGAGATACCGTTCCCCGTGGTTGAATATGCTTTGTGCAATATCCTCCCCGTAGTCCCGCCTAACCAATGCCAGATTCACATAGAAGGCATCATAGAAATGCCCAGCCCCGTCAGATAGTTCAATCGCCAGCTCATCCGGCTCCTCGGCATATGTGGTGACGGTTGCCAGGGCAATTTCGGAGGAGCCAGGCAGCAATTCTCGGATCCGAGTTTCAAATTCTTCTCTCTGCATGGCATCCTCCCTTAAATCCCGATGATGCCCCAGATGTAGTTGGGGGCCAGCAGGACGAAGACCAGGCAGACAAACAAAATAACGGGCCCTGCCCATTCGAACTGGCCGTGCTTGCGGTAATCAAAGTACGCCATGGCAAGTTTAGCGAAGAAGGCGATAGCCAGCACCATGCTCAAAGCGGGAAAGACCACATTGTCCACCACGGTCTTGATCTGGCTGGAGGCGTCCGTCCAGGTCTGTTCCACCGCGCCGGCTACATCCCCGCCCGCAGCAAAAGCAGGTACGCAGAGACACAAGGCCAGGGCGAGAACAACGAGAAACATCTGAAAAATACGCTTGCGCTTCATAATTGTTTTCCTCCTGTTGAAAAGAATGGAAGGCCGTCCTATGAGACGCCCTTCCTGGTCGTGTGATATAGATGCCTAAATGCCGCTTAGCAGCCGGGGAGTTCGAAGACCACCTGGCCGTAAAACGAGTCGATGAAGTTACTCATGATGGTAGATGCCACAAAATTCCCAGGACAAAGATAGAACCTCACCCCATTTCCATACTTTGCTCTTGCGGGGGCGGATCAGGCAGACACAAGTCTCCAAAAGTTTTCGCCTTATTTTGAAAAAGCCATAGGAGCGCCTCAGATTCCATTTCCTCCTCCGGCGTATACTCACAGAAGGGTTCCTCGCCTCCATGCTCGATCATGTGATTCGCAATTTCGGGGATTTTCCACCCATCCGCAATCAGTCTGGCCGCGCCTCTGAGCTCGAACGGGTTGAAGGTATAGGTTTCCGCATAATTAAAGAGGTCTGTTGCGATAGCTTCACCATGATCCCGTTTGACCAGGGCCAGATCCACATACAGAGAATCATAAAAAGTGGAACGGCCCATTGTCTCCTCGACTTCCGGATCCTCTGCCAGTTGGGTGTAGCCTTCCAGAGCGGTTTCGGACACCTGGGGAAGCAGGAGGCGAACCCGAAAATCAAATTCTTCTTTCCGCATGCTCTTTTCTCCCCAAATTCCGATGATGTCTCAGACATAATCGGTGGCCGGCACTATGCTCAGGGCGGGAACGGCAATATTTGCGCTTCATGATTGTTATCCTCCCATTGAAAGGAATGGAGGGCCGTCCCGTGGGACGGCCCTCTGGATCATGTGATAGGGATACTGTTTAGTAGCCAGTGCGAGGCAGGGGCTCCGCGGGCTTGTAGACCTTGGTCACCCAGCGGGAGGTGGCCATGATCCACTGACCGTTGTAGATGCCGCCCACGTCCGCCTGGTTGACGAACTGGGTGCCTCCAGTGAGCCAGGAGACCACATTGCAGTACACCTGCGGGGCCTCTACCTGCCGGAAGTTGGCGGGTACCACCCCAAACACTACCATGAACTCGGTGATGACCTCATTGGAGGCCAGCCCCAGAGCGGCGGGAGAGGCATCCAGCACATAGTTCTGCTGGGTGCTCAGGTTGTCGTACATGGTCCGGTAGTTGGGATTCAGATTGGTCTTATAGACCACCTTGTAGTTTCCAGGAACGTTATAGGTGCCGGTGACGATCTTGTCCAGCCGCACCGCCTGGGTAGGCAGGGTGTCGCGCCAGTAGAAGGAGGTCAGACTTGTGGTGGAGTTGTTGCCGATGCCGCTGAAATCATAGCGGATCTGCTGGCCGGGCATGACCTCCACATAGCCGGTCTTCTTGATGGAGACGTTGGTGTAGAGGCTCTTGTTGGTCATGGCCGCCTTGACGATCTGGCCGGCGTACTCGATCTCCACCTCGATGGGCGTCTGATCCAGGCCGTAAAAGTCCGCTGCCTTGGATTCCACGACCTTGTACCGGCCCAGAGGCAGAGGCCGGGAGGAGGCAACGCCGTTCTTGTCTGTCTTGATGGTATCCACCAAGTTGCCGGTTCGGGCGTTGTAGATTTCGAACTCCGTGTTGGGAATGGGCGTTCCAGCGGGCCAGCCGTTCATGGAGTTGTAGTCCGCGCTGGTTTTGGTGATCTGAATCTGGCCGGTGATGGCGGTATTCTCCCAGACAATCTCCGTGGTGGTGCCGTCCGTGACATAGACGGTCTTGAGCTGCTCATCCACGATGTAGCCTTCATTCTCCAGCTCCCGCAGGTAGTAGCGGCCGGAGCTGGGCAGGTCGTCGATGTAGACATAGCCGCGATCATCCGAGGTGTACTGGCCGATGGGGTTCTTATTGCTGTCATAGAGGAGGAAGGTCACACCGTAGATGCCCTCACGGGTGTCCGCGTCGACCTTGTGGATCAGGATGCCGCTGAAGGCCTTGTTGGTCACCGTCAGGGAGACGGTCTTGCCGTCCTCCACCTCGAAATAGTGGGGTGTGGGATCCACCTGGAAGCCCTCTGCCGCCTCGGTCTCCACGGCGTAGTAGGCTCCATCCTCCAGAGAGACAAAGACGCGGCCATCCTTGCCGGTGGTAACGGTGTCGATGAGTTCATCGTCCACCTTGCGGATCTCAAAAGTGGTGTTGGGGATGCGTTCTGTTCGATCTGCCTCGTTGACCTTGATGATCTCCACGCCTCCGATGGGCTGGTTGTAGAAGGTCAACGTCTGGGTGTCCGCGGGGTTGACGACGACGGTCTGACTCTGGCCAGCCGGGTCGATAGTGTATCCAGGGATCGTCTGGGTCTCTTTGACCACGATGGTGCCGGTGACGCCGGAAATCATGATCTCACCATTTTCATTGGTCTTGTAAAGGCCCTTACTGGACAGGTGGCCGTTGGCGTCGTCTACATAGCCGCCCTCGGCGTAGGTCAGTTCAAACTCCACGCCGGCAAGAGGCTCATGGGTCACAGAGTCCAGTTTCCGGATCACAAGGGTTCCCTTTGCCTCATTATAAAAGCGCAAAGTCTGTACCTCGCCCGCCTTGATCTCAATGGACTTGGGGGCTGTGTCCAGGACGTAGCCCTCCAGGGCCTTGACCTCTCGCGCGGTGACAGTAGTGCCCGGCTCCAGATCCGTGATGACGATGCGGCCGTTCTCGTCGGTGATGTACTCGCCGTTGGAGGGGCCCACCACCGCGCCGCTGGAATCGGTCACCAGGAAAGTCACACCCTCCAAGGGCGTGGTGGTGCCCTCGATATACTTTTCAATGACCAGGGTGGTGCTGGGGGTGTTGTAGAAGGTCAACGTCTGCGTGTCGTTGGGGTTGACCTGGACTGTCTGGGTCTGGGTAGCGGGGTCAATGGAATATCCGGGGATGGTGGCTGTTTCAGTGACCACCAAGGTACCTACCACTCCATCGATCTGGATCTTGCCATCCTTGTCGGTCTTATAGAGGCCGTTACTGGAGATGTAGCCGTTTTCGTCGGGTACATACTCGCCGGTGCTGGTGGTCACTTTGAAGGTGACCCCCTCCAGGGGCTCTCCCGTCAGGGAATCCCGCTTATCGATGACCAAGGACCCGGCCTTGGAGTTGGTGATGACCACCGTCTGGGTGTCGCCGCCCTCCCCGATGACCACATTGGTGGATGCCTGATCCATGACGTACCCCTGGGGGGCCTTGATTTCAGAAATGACATATGCGCCGGGTGCCAGATTGGTGATGTGGATCTCGCCTGCGGAATTGGTGATGAAAATGCCATTCTGCGTGAGGGTGGAGTCACCGATGACGCCGTCCAGCCCAACCTCGCAGCCGGCGGCTGTCGTTACTCTGAACTCTGCACCAGCAAGAGGCTGACCCGTGGCGCTGTCCCGCTTCTGGATGATCAGCTCACCTTTGGGCTGGTTCTTGAAAGTTAGGCTGACCGTTCTGCCCTCTTTGATCTGCACTGTCTGAGACTGGGTATCAATGAGGAATCCCGGAGGGGCCTGGGTCTCCGTCACCACCACGCTCTTTCCGGGCTGGAGACCCTCGATCAAGATCTCGCCGTTTTCGTCCGTCCGGTAGACGCCATTGGAGTCCCCAATGAGGGTACCGTCCGCATATACGATTTTAAATTCCGCATTGGGCAGGGTCACGCTGGGATTGGTGGCGCAGACCTTGCGGATCAGCAGGTTTCCGTCCGGCATATTCTCGAAGCGCACTGTAATGACCGACTGCTCACCGCTGTCCGCCAAATAGACGATCTCGGAGCTCTGGATGATGCTGTATCCGTCCGCCGGGTCTACCTCCTCCAGAATATAGGTGCCCGCAGTGAGGCCGGTCCAGATGGCTGTGCCGTTTTTTCCGGTCACTTTCTGACCAATGATGGTACCGCCTGTTCCGCTGGTGCCGCCAAGGAACCTCAATTGGAAGGTGGCTCCGGCCAGGGCCTCGCCGGTGACGCTGTCGTATTTCTCCACGATGATGGCGTTGAGCGGCACATTTTCAAATTGCACCGTCTTGCTCTCGCCGCCGTGGAGGATGACCTTCTGGACGGTGGGCTCCTTCATCTGGAACCCAGGGGCGGGTGCCACCTCCTCGATGGTGAACTCACCGGGGTACAGTCGCTGGCCCTGCGCATGGAGCTTGATCTCGCCGATGGCGTCGGTGGTGATCTCCCCGAAGTCATAGGACTCAGGCGCGTCAGCGGCCGTTCCGTTGCTGACGTAGGTCACATGAAAACGCGCCCCTTCCACGGGAGCGCCGGCGACGGAGTCCACCTTATAGATTGTCAGCTCCGGGGCCTTGTGGTTTTCAAAGACCAGCTTTTTCTCATCCCCTGCATTCAGGGAGATGGTCTGCTCCCGGTCCGCGTCCTTGTCCGGCAGATAATAAGGGGCCGGGACAGACAGCTCTGTGACCCGGAAGGTGCCGGGAGCCACTCGCAGGGTGACGGTGCCATCCTGCCCGGTGGTCACGGTGTTTAGGTAGTCGCTGTCCACACCCTCGATGCGGAACACGGTGCCGGGGATAGGGGTGGTGGAGTCCGCGGCATCCACCTTGGCGATGGTGAGCTGGGGCTGCTTCAGATTGTCGAAGATGAGCTGCTGATCATCACCAGGGCCCAGCCAGATGGTTTGGGTCGGCTCTGCTGCCACCACATAGGGGTCTGGGACGGATACCTCGGTCACCTCATAGCTGTCCACAGGAAGGCCGGTGAGGGTAGCTGTCCCGTCCGGCCCAGTGGTCACGTCCGTGTGGTAGCCATGGTGGATGCCCTTCACCTCGAACACCGCGCCGGGAACCACTTCCCCGGTCTGCCCGTCCCGCTTGAGGATGGTAAGATTGGGGAGCACGTGGTCCACCGCGGTGACGGAGATCGTGCCGCCGCCGTCAATATCCGCCTGATCCACATGGACTACTACCGGCTCCGTCAGCCGGGCAAAAGGCGCAGGGACAGAGACCTCTACGAAGGCATACAGGCCCTCAGTGATGCCGGTGACGGTGATGATGCCGGAGGCGTCCGTGGCCTCCGATCCGATGATCTGGCCGTCCTTCAGGATATTGAAGACCGCACCCTCGATGGGGCTGTCCGAATCGTCCACCTTCAGCAGTTCGATCTTGACCTTGGCATCATTTTCAAAGACCAGATCCACATCGCTTTTGCCGTCCCAGTAGAACTCCTGGCGGACTTTGTTGGGATCGCTGCTGGTGGTGTAGCCAGTGGGCGGGGTGACCTCCGTTGCCACGAAGGAGCCGATGGGCATGGTGTCCCAGGGGACGTCCTCCAGATAGCCGCCCGTGCCGGTGGTGTAGGTGCCGGTAAAGCTGTTGTCCACACCGTCGATGCGGATGACGGCGCCGGCCAGCCCCTTGGTGGGATCGTCCGCATCCACTTTGCGGATGGATCCCTCGCTGGTGATCTCGGGGGTGTCCGTGAAGGTGACCGTGACTGTTTTGCCGTTTTCATTGGGCAGGACCACATACTGGGGGCCGGGGTTGTCGATTTGGTACCCATCCGGGGCTTCCAGTTCCGTGACGGAATAGGTATTTGCGTCCAGGGGGGAGAGGGTGTAGGTCCCGTCTGCCCCGGTCACGACCTCCTTGGAGTAGGTCCCATTGGCATTCTGAATGAGAAACCGGGCGCCGGGGAGCCCCTTGCTGGGGTTGGTGGCGTCCACCTTTTTCACGGTCAGCTCATACTGCTCATGGGTGACGGTGAGATTACCGATGATGATCCCCTGGACGTCATAGGCCGGATGCTGTGTGGAGCCGGGGCCGGCGTAGGTATATTCAAAAACTTCGCAGTCGCCCCATACGCCCTGAGCGCCCAAGTCGAGAATATACTGGGCGCGGTCCCGGAGAGAGGTCCCGTCTACGACATCGTCAATGCTGGTGTAGCTGGTGTGCTCCAGATTGTTGTAGACATACATCAGCTCCTCTGCGCAGGCAGCCACGGGATCAGCGGCAAGCGTCTTCTGCTCATGGCGCCAGATGATAGCCTGCACCCAGGCGTTCATGGTCCAGGTATAGTCACTGCCCCAGACCTCATCCACGCCCAGGGCATGAGCTTGGTCTGTAAAAATGCCGCGGCTGTGGGCGTAATAATACGCCATCATGGTTTTGACGGTAGGATCGCTGATGGGCTGTGGGTTATTCCACTCGTGTCCCTCCAGCGACCAGCCCATGCCGCCCCCGTGGTCGGCGCAAAAGCCTGTGACAGTATCGCCGTTGTAGTCAAATTTCATCTGGTGGAGCCAGCAGGTGTCGAGGGCTGCCGACTCATAGTGGACACCGTTATGGGTGCAGTCCTCCATGACAATGGAGTCCGGGCTGGCGGCCAGGGCCGCTCCGGGGAGCAGACCCAGGATACACACCAGCGCCAACAGCATGGAGAGGATCCGGGCAGGCAGAGAATGCGTCTGTTTCTTCATGTTCTTTTCCTTTCCTCGGAAAAGGAAGGGCCGAAGGGACAGGGCATTCCGGCAGAACGCAAACAGGCCGTGGGTGCTGTATCCCTACGGCCTGTTCCAGTTCCGATATTCAAAGTCTTGTCGGTTTCTCCCCCATCTGCTGCGGGAGAGCGGTCCTTGCTCCGGATAGGAGCGGCTTAATTCATGGGCTTCATCTCCGTTTCTTCTGAATTTTGGAAAAAAGAGCGGCCCCTCCTGTTTGGGAGGGGCCGTACCGCTGGATCTGCGGTTATCCGTAGGGGTTGTGGGTGGTGGGGTCACCCAGGAACAGGCAGCAATAGGTGACGCCCTGTTCCACGGTGACGCCCACGCCGAGGCTGTCCGCATTGGGTGTGAGCATCGCCTGCAGGTGTCCGGGGGAGTTCACCCAGTTCTCTACCGCCTGTTGAGCAATATCTGAGGCGGCGGCTCCGGTGAAGACCGTGAGGTTAGAGCGGAATCCATAGGGGTATCCGGCTCTGGCCACTGCTTCGCATTCCTCCTGGTTGTGGTGCCAGGTGTATTTCTTCCCAGAGAGCTCCTGGGCGGCGGTCATCAGCCGCTGGTCAACAGCCAGCTCCGGGAGCCCGTGTTCACGCCGCACCTGATTGACCAGCGCGGCGATGTCCTGGCGCGTCTGCTCCAGGTTGGACGCCTGTTCCGAGGCGTGGCCGGTGTAGGGCGCACCGCTCTCGATCCGCACCGCGTCATCCCAATAGACGTTGAAGTCCAGGGCCTCGCCCACATCTGCCAATTTCACATAGTTATTGCCGTTAATGAGGTACGCCTCCAACTGGATCTGTTCCCCATCCAGATAGAACTGGTGAGTGCTGCGGACCGCCGTCAGAATCTCCTCCGCCGCGTGCGACGCAGGACCGGCCAGGGCCATCCCCAGCACGATACATGTGGATGCCAGCAGGATATTTTTCTTTCTGCTCATGACTTCGCTCCTCCTTATTGTCTGGAATTGCAGCTTTCTGCAAGCACACAATACCGGAAGAGCGGACGGAAGTCGATAGAAATAAGAGCGCCTGCATGTAGAAATTCAGAGGGGAAAACAAAGCAGATCAACTAAATTTCCACTGCCTTGACGCACCAGCGGTAGTCTCTCTGGTTCATCACACAGGTGTAGAGGGTGATCATGTTTTCCGTGGTGGCGGCGAGGCCGCTTCGGTCGGTCTCCAAGACTTTAGAAACGGACACCACCTCATAGGTGCGGGTCCCCAGCTTGGTGGTCAGGGTGATCTCATCCCCCAGCTCCAGGGTATGGATCTTCCCAAAATGGTTGTTGGTGCCCCTGTTGTGCGCCGCCACCGCAATATTTCCGCGCCAAATAGAGGTTTCCTCGAAGTGACCGGCACCCTTGGCCAGGGTTTTGCTGTCCGTGCCCTCATAGACCTTCACAGTTAAACCGATGGCCGGGATCTTCAGCGTTCCCAGGTGGCCGCCAGAGTAATAGAGGTCGCTTGTCACTTCGGTGTAGCCGGTGGAGGGAGCAGATGTTTCCGGGTCAGCAGGGGTATTCACAGTGGGGATCGTACTTCCGGGGACAAAGACCGGGGCGGAGGTGCCGTTGACCGCCGCGCCGGTGGCGGGTATGGAGCCGGGGGCCAGGTTGGGGG
>OEQS01000064.1_pt1 | contig 17875 bp, 21 predicted proteins | sample 1539731 | NCBI WGS metagenome assembly OEQS01 (sample SAMEA3891890, study PRJEB23780) | metagenome | biome: terrestrial biome; feature: animal house; material: Caecal content | place: Italy | collected 2015-05-05 | reverse complement strand
ACCTGAATTATATGCACGTAGACCATACAGATCACCCATTTATGGGACTGTATGGCCTTTTTTTGTGCAAATTCAAAAAAGATCGGAGGAAAAACGAATGTGAGGGAAAACAGATTGATGGAGGTGCGGTATCAGGACAGCGCGCAAGGCATCATGCTCACCGGCTATGCGGACACGGTTATTTCAGATCCGCAGTATAGGCTGGTCGGCATCCGCTTTGGCGGCTATCCCGAGATGGTGCAGGGCGTGTCTGCTGCGATTTGCGGCGGCGCCACGGTCACCGTATCCGCAGAGGAACGGTCGTATGTGCTGACCGCAGAACGAGGACGGTATCGGAAAACGCTGACCCGGGAGGGCGCGTACACGGTAGCGACCATTCTGTGGGATGACAAAAGCGTCAGTAGGAACACGTCGGAAGACAAGAACGAGGAGAATGCAGATGATTCGGAAAAAAGAAACGAAGGAAGTCAAACGCGGGAAGCCTATTTGCTCTGCGCAGCTGGAGATCAAGATGCGCTATATCACGAAATAGATCGTGTCAGCACGATCCCCATGATCCCGCAGTTCGCGGATTACCTGATCGCAGAGCTGCAGGCACGGAACATTCTCACCGGATGCTTGGTGCGGACAGCATACGAGCCGATCGAGGCATGGCAGCTTACCTGCACGCCGGAAGATCAAAACATTGCGGATGTGGTGACAAGCGGCCTCAAAAGCGGTGCAATCCGTATACCCGGCACGCAAGACGGCCAAATAGACGCCTTTCGTGAGATCGGCGGCGTTGCGAGCTATCTGAATGCGTTCGGATCTGTCATTGCCGCCCGTATTCGTGGGCAGTTTGACCCGCTGTATGACCCGGCGACAGAGCCATTGTCAGAAGCCGTGCTGGAACTGAACCGCTATGTTGAACAAACGGCCGGTTACCCCTTGTATGGCGCGCAGCTTGCGGCAGCGGAAGCACTGCGCCGCAGACTGCAGAAAGCCAAGCTCGGGCTGCTGATCGCGGAATGCGGCTCCGGCAAGAGCAAGGTCGGAAGTCTGGCTTTGCAGGCGTATTTCCGGCAGAAGCAGAGGAAGTGCCTACACATTGTCCTTTGTCCGTCCCACATGACAGGCAAATGGGTGCGAGAACTGGATGAAACCATTCCGGATTCGCTGTCTGCAGTTGTGCAGTCGCCGGAGGATTTCGATGCACTCTATGCGGAATATGTCCGCGGCAGCCGCACGGTCTTTGCCGTACTCTCCAAGGAAACCGCGCGGGACGGCTATATGCGCCGCCCAGCAGTACACTGGAGCGTGATAAAGCGCGGATTTACCTGCCCGGATTGCGGCAGTGTGATCCAGATGGAATTTCTGGACTGCGGCAAAAAGACGCTGGTAGATGCCACATCGGACTACTTCCGTACCGAGACCCGCGCCAACCGCAAGTGTGAATGTTGCAGCACCGTTCTTTGGACGGCCACCACCGCGGAAGAGCAGAGCGAATGGGTACGCATCAGCCATGTAGGCTATGTCCATCGCCGATTTGTCGGGCAGGCATTCAAGGCCTGCAAAACCGCAGCTGCGAAAAAGCAGCTGAACGAACTGGCACAAGACCCAAATCGCTTCATGACCGCTCGCGGCGCCTGCCGCCGGTTTCCGCTCAGTACCTATATCAAAAATAAGTACAGCGGCAAAATAGACGGCTTGATCGCGGATGAGCTTCACCAGTTCGCAGCGAACAGCGGACAAGGTGACGCAATGGGCGAGCTGTTTGCCGCCGCCAAGAAGTGCATCGGCATGACGGCGACCCTGATCAACGGCTATGCGTCCGGTATCTTCTATCTGCTGTACCGCACCTGTTCGCAGCTGATGCAGCAGGACGGACAGGCATTTGCCGCGCAGTCGCATTTTGCCCAGGAATACGGTGTGATCGAGGATACCTACTCGGTGACAGAAGGCGGTTATAACTCGAATCGCCGCGCGGTCAAGCGCAAGAAGCGTTCAAGACAGCGACCCGGCGTGTCCCCGTTGGTGTACAGCCGCTTTCTGCTGGAAAGCGGCGTATTCCTCACCCTGATGGATATGGGAAAGGAACTGCCAGAGTATGAGGAAATCCCCGTGCCGCTCTCTCTGCCGGAGAAGCAGTATCGGGCGTATGAGCAACTGGAGAAAAGCTTCCAAGAGCTTTTTAAGGATTGCAGCCGGGAAGGACGCAAGCTGGCGCAAAAACTGCTGTCCATCTACCTCAATCTGCTGATGGCCTATCCGGATCAGCCGTATGGGCATAAGCCGATCGTGCATCCAGTCACCGCAGATCCGATTTTGATACCGGAGGACAGCGGTGCGCCGACGGACGAAACCGAAAAGGACGCAAGGACGCTCGACATCATTCGTGCAAAGGTTGCCGCCGGGGAGCGCGTGCTGCTCTACGTCAACTGGGTGCGTCTGGACAGCCGGACACGTCTAAAGCTCTTTCTTGCGGATGCCGGCATCCGCGCCGAGATCATGGAGGACACCGTGCCGCCGCGGGGACGCGAGGCATGGGTGGCGGAAAAGCTTCGTCAAGGGATGCAGGTGATGATCACGAATCCTGGACTTGTTGAGACAGGATGTGCGTCCGTAAGGACATCTTGTTTCGTATGATACGAAGGTGCCCGCGGACTGTTAGGAATTCTGCTGTTGGCACAGCAGCAACATAAAAGTATCAAAAAAGTTGTCATCACCCGATTTATCCGCAAGGGAAACTGCGCGGGGAGTGTAGCATATCGGGAAAGCAGTAAGTCGGCAGAGCTATCCATGCCGCGACTGAATTGCAAGATGAAATGTCAGTTATGAGGATAAAAGCTGGATTGCCTGAATGACAGTCCGAGGGGTCATACTCAAGTCCCTGCCACACGATAGCTGAAGTGTCAGGCGGTACAAGGAGTTTCACAAAGTCCGGGTGAAATTGTCCGTGATGCTTTTGTACCGACCAACCGCAATAAGCGGCAAAGGACGAACGTCATATCCGACAAGCTGACAAGCCATTTCTAACAGTCTAACCGGAGATTACCTAAACCGGAACGCCCCACAGGGCTATGCGTAATGCCGCAAGGTGATAAATTCCAAGGATTAACACCCCGAGGAAGATGACGCTGAAAATCCGGCATGGTAACGGAGGCCCCATAGTAGTCCGAGGGCGGGAAAACCGTCTACATGGCGAAGGGGGCCAGTTTGTCTATCAATATAGAGAAAGGAACGGTGTGTGAGACACCATGAGAAATCCAATCGACGTATTGAACAGTCTGAGATCCAAAGCAAAAGCCCCAACCTATCATTATGAGCGCCTGTATCGCAACCTTTATAATCCAGAGTTCTATTTGCAGGCGTACTACAACATCTATGCCAAGCCCGGAAACATGACCTCCGGAACGGACAGGCAGACCATAGACGGAATGGGTATGGAACGTATCGGAAAACTGATTGAAAGTCTAAAAGACCATAGTTACCGGCCAAATCCCGCACGACGTACCTATATCAAAAAAAAGAATGGAAAAATGCGCCCGCTGGGCATCCCGTCTTTTGATGATAAGCTGGTGCAGGAAATTGTGCGGATGTTGCTGGAGGCTATCTATGAGCCGACTTTCTCCAACTATTCCCACGGTTTTCGGCCTAACCGAAGCTGCCACACGGCGCTCTTGCAGTTACAGCGAAATTTCAGAGGGGCCAGATGGTTTATAGAGGGCGATATTAAGTCGTTCTTCGACAACATAGACCATGCAGTTCTCGTAGGAATCTTGCGCAGGCGCATCCATGATGAGTATTTTCTTGCTTTGATATGGAAGTTCCTGAAAGCAGGATACCTTGAGGACTGGATTTTTCACCGCACCTACTCCGGCACCCCACAAGGCTCCATCATCAGTCCTATCCTGTCAAACATCTACCTTAATGAGTTTGACAGATACATGGAGCAGTACATGGCATCTTTCAGAAACGGAGCGCGGCGGGAAAAGTATACCCCTTACTGGAAACTGCATGAACAAATCCGATGGCTTGAAAAAGGCAAATACAAGCCGGAAATATGGGAAGAAATGGACGAAACGGCAAGAGATACGGCCTTGCGGGAAATCAGGGAAAAAACAGCCCTCAAACGGCAAATGCCAGCATATGACCCCATGGACACAGAGTACAAGCGCCTGCAATATGTAAGATATGCAGACGACTGGATTTGTGGAGTCATTGGCAGTAAAGCGGACGCTGAAAAAATCAAGTCAGACATCAAGCAGTTTTTGTCGGAAGAACTCCATTTGGAATTATCCGAAGAAAAAACGCTGATAACGCAGGCAAAAGATAAGGCCAGGTTTTTAGGCTTTGAAGTCTTTGCCAGCAACAGCAATCATGCGATAACGAACAAAAACGGGAACAAACAGCGGCCTATGAGGGGCCACATCCTGTTATATGTCCCCAGAGATAAATGGCAAAAGAAACTGCTTGATTATTCGGCGTTGAAAATCACATACCGAGAGGGTCGGGAGATCTTCATCCCTACCGAACGCACCTACCTGATCAACAGTGATGACCTTGAAATCTTAAACCAGTACAATGCGGAAATCAGGGGCATCTACAACTACTACCGCATAGCGGATAATGTCAGTGTTTTGGGCGATTTCTACTATGTAATGAAGTACAGCCTGTTCAAAACCTTTGCCGCCAAATACAAAACACGCATCAGCCGTATCCGTAAGAAATACGGACATAAACGCTTCGGCGTGAAATATCCGAGTAAAAGCGGAAAAGCAATAGCGTATCTGTATGACGACGGGTTTAGAAAGGACAACAGAATGGTTTCTGCCCCGGCAATGGATGTTATTCCGATGGTACACAGAAATCTCAACTCGACAAGCCTGATAAGTCGGTTGAAGGCCGAAAGGTGTGAATGGTGCGGAGCGGAAAATGTTCCTATCGAAATGCACCATGTTCGGAAAATCAAGGACTTAAAAGGCAAAGCCGGGTGGGAAATCGTGATGATAGGTCGCAAACGCAAGACTATGGCGCTATGCCGTGCGTGTCATGACAAACTGCACGCCGGCAAATTAGACTGACAGACAAAGGGAGAGCCGGATACGCCGAGAGGTGTAAGTCCGGTTCGTGAGGGGGGCACTCGGAAACCTGTCGCAGTAATGCGGTAAGGCGCTGGGCGCCCACCCTACTGGATCTCAATGATTTCACCACGCTGATCTTCTATGACATGGCATTTAAGCTGTTCACGTTCCGGCAGGCAAGCCGCAGGTCATGGCGCATCAACCAGACCGCGCCGCGAGTGGAGGTGTACATCTTGTACTACCGCCATACCATGCAGGAGCGTGCCGTCCGACTGATGGCGTCCAAGCTGTCGGTCGCCGGCATCATCGAAGGCGGCGTCATGACGGACGAAGGTCTGGCTGCGATGAGTGAAAGCGAGGATATGATGTCTGTGCTGGCCAAGGAGCTGGCTGAAGGCATCCGGCATGAAAATGCCGTCGAGGATATCGCCGCCTCCTTCCGCAAGATGGCCGTGCTGCATCCAGCTGCAAAGCAGAAAGTACAGGAAACAGCGTGTAAACCACGAATCAAGTCCGTGCAAACGAGGACAAAACCAATGTTACAGCCTGTGCAGCAACCGGAACAGCTATCGTTCTGGGAACTGGCAGGCTAAAGGAGTGGATGAATGATGCGTTTTACAGCAAACCGTTCAGAATTGCTGCCCATCCTAAGACGCTGTAGTCTTACAATCGGCAGACGATTTGAAAGCCGAGAATTATCGTGCGTCCTGATGGAAGCCGACGCTAAGACCAATACCGTCATGTTCACGGCGCGCAGCAAGGGTTGTGTGCTGCAGATCCGGCACGGTTGCCGCGTGGAACAGGAGGGCAAAGCGCTGTTGTTCGCTGCCGTTTTCCAGCGGATGCTGGAACTGTTTTCGGACGAAGCGACATCGGTCGCGACGGATGACCGGCGGATCGAGGTGCGCAACGCCAAGTCGGCCTATGAATTTGCACTCATGGATGTCGGCAAGTATCCCAAGGCGGATCAGTCTGCCCCGGAGCAACTGCTGGACTGCGAAAAGCTGAGCGAGATCAGTACTAAGGTGCTGTTTTCTGCCGCGCGCGGCGACAACACCCGGCCGCAGCTAAAATGTGTGCGTCTGCAGGTTCATGACGGCCGTTTCAGCGCATCGAGCTGCGACGGATACCGCATGACTGTTGCGAGCGACACGGCGGCGCAAGACGCGCCGCTGGATGTGTTGATCGAGGCAGACCAGATGAAGACACTGCTTGCTGTTTTCCGCGGCATTCCGCACTGCAAAATCGGCACCGGCGATGGCAAGGCACTGTTTATCGGGCCCGGTCTGGTGTTTACCGCGACGCTTGCAAGTTATGGCGCGCTCAATCTGGATACGCTGCTGAGCAGCTTCCGTTTAGACAGCGCGCTGCATCTGGACGGCGCTGCGCTCAGCGCAGAGCTGCGCCGGATCGGCATTGGCCATTCGGCTGGCGCCAGCGTGATTTTGCATACGGCGGGCGGTGTACTGCGCTTGTCTTATATCAGTGCAGACAAACAGCCGCTTACCAGCGTTTCGGAAGTACCTGTGGAGATCGACACGCCGATGCCAAAGGAAGGCTTTTGCTATAACTATTCCTATTTGCGGGAAGCAGCGGCCTTGGTACAGGGCAGTGCGGCCCAGATCTGTTTTGACAGCAAGGGGATGATGCAGCTCCGTACGGAGCATGAGACGCACATCCTGATGCCCAAACGGATGCCGCAGGTGAACGCAATCACGAAAAAGAAGAAAGCTGCGTAAAGGAGAAGTGTATGAAGAACAAAAAGTTGATCCTGATCCCCGCTTCCGCTGCAGAGCGCATTTATCCGCTGCGTCCGGAAAACCGCCTGCTCAGCGCCGTTGGCCAGTTTGAGCCTAAGCGGCTGAATTGCTGGTACCCGGTGCAGAGCTATTTCCTCACGACGCAGAGCATTGATGAGGCCAACGCGGTATTTCACCGTCTTTGCAAGACCGTTTTGCGCAATGCCCAGACCATGCGGCGGTTCTGCGCAGCCAATCCGGAAGCGCAGCAGCATGACTTCTGGTGCCCAACATACGACTTTGTGTATTTCGGTGCTGTCAATGACTACCGGTTGCGCTGCATGATCAACCACGGGGATTTCAACTACATGATGATGGTATATCAGAAAGAACAGAATAATTCTTTGAAGGGAGCTGCCTGAAATGAACGAAAAGACCATGAACCGACCCTTGTCCGAAGCGGAACGCGCGCTCGTGGAGCGCTATCACAGCCTGATCTACCGTGTGATCGGCGATCTGCACCTTGGTGCAGACGCGACGGCAGATTTATACGGAGACGCGGCGCTCGGTCTGGTGTTTGCCGCACAGCAATTTCTGACCGAGGAGCGGCTGCAGAAATACCGTTTTTCCGATGTCGCGTACAGCCGTATCCGCAACGCTCTGTTGCGCCAGCGGCACAAGGCGCGTAAAGCGCCCGTAGTGCTCAGTCTGGACGCTTGGCAAAAGGACGGCGGTACGCTGTATGACGTTCTGCCGGACGGCCAGAATGCCGATCCGGCTGAGATCGTGATCCGTAAGGAGAACAAACAGGTGCTCCGCCAGCACGGTGTGCGCAGCTGCAATGTCTATCGGTTCCCGGTTTATGCCGCCCCCAGAAAGGAGGCGGCATAAGATGGGTGTGCATACCGGCGTTTTTGTGGTCTACTACCTGTACCGTTCACGGTATTCGTTTGTTGCAGGCCATTTTGTAAAAGACGGGCATCATGTGGTTGATTTGAGCAACATCAGCAATGCGCTCAAGTTCACCTCGGAGCACATGGCACGGGAGTTTATTGGGGACGATCTGAACCGTCCGGCAGATGGACCATATTTCGTGTCTGAGCTTACGCTCGGTGAATTACTCGAACACTGCCCGGAATTGTATGAGGTACGACGCGCGACCATTCATGGAGGTGCTGCATGAGTAAGAAAGGCTTTCGTCAGCGCAGCTTTGCTGAACCCGGCTGCATCGGTTGTGATGCACATCTGGATTTCGGTCTGAGCCGCTATTGCGCCGGTTTCAAGAACAAAAAGCGACGCAAGGCATTCCGCAAGAGCGATCCGGCGTACAGGGCGCCGAAGTGGTGTCCCAAGCGGAAAAGCCCCTGTGAATACCGCATTTACAGTTATGCGGATGCACAGGCCGCGGCACTGGCACGGGCGTTTGTGGAAGATGAAATCAGTAGCGGAGAGCTTGCTTTCCCGTTTGCGCACCGGTATCGGCTGCGCGCAGAAGGCAAGACCGGTCTTACACCGGCACAGTTTTTTGAAAATGCAAACAGCCCAGACGAAATGCCGCTTTTGGAAAGCGAGGAGATCGGACAAGGCGACGTGGTGGAGATCGACACCGGACTGGCGCAGTTTTTCTTCTACTGCGCCGCGTCGCACGATTTCCGTCCGGCATTTTTCGATGTCAAGCGCGTCCAAAAGACTGCGGAAGACAGCAAGGAGGTTTGCTGATGGCCAATCTGATGCTCTACGCGAAGGAAAAAGGCGACAAACGGTTCGGTGCGGTCGATATGGCGAGCCACACCTTTCCGGTGGGGCTGATGTATGCGACCATCGTGCCGGAAGCAAAGCTGGAGGTGCTCAAACAGCGCGCCAGCCTGCTGCACAAGATGAATCCGCGTATCACATTTCAAATCCGTTATGCCGGTACGGCAACAGTGCTTTTTCAGGCAGGAGGTGATGAAGCATGAAAGCACTGAATACAGATGCGGTACGCAGACTGTACCGCGGCAAGTATGCACCGGCAAATGAGCAGCCGGAGATCAACGGTGCCCAGATTCGCGGGCTTTCTTTCCGCATTTCACTGGCGTTTGCGGCGATGGCGGCGGTTTCGGACAGTGCAGCACAAAGTCTGCTGCACGCCGTATCGCATGATATCGGTTTGCTACGCGATTTGGAACGCGAGGATTCGTTCATCAAGGGATTTCGTTGTGCGGTGGAATTGTTTGAAAAAGGAGAAATGACCCATGCTGAGGGATAAGATGCTGGCAGTAATGGATGAAGTAAACGGCGAGATCGCAGAGCGTGAGGAGTTGATCCAGATGATCGCGCTCGCGCTGCTTTCCGGCCGCAACCTGTTCATTCTGGGTGCACCCGGACAGGCCAAGAGCTTTGCGGTCAACGAGTTCCGGGGGCGTATCACTGGGGCAAAGCAGTTTGAGCGTTTGCTGTCCAAGCAGACGGACGAAGAAGCCCTATTCGGGCGGCTGGATCTCGCCAGCCTCATCCCGGGCGCTGTCCCGGCGCAGGTACTGGCAGACGATGCCACGTATCAGAAGCTCAAGCAGCAGCTGAAACAGGCGACGGATGATTTTCGCGCTGACCCGGCAGACGCCGGTGTCGCTTCGCGGATGCAAAGCCTGACAGCAGCACTGGAACAGTACCAGAAGGGGCTGTCCCTGCTGCACGGCGGTACGCCGACAACCATCACCGCAGGCAAGATTCCGGATTCGCACATCTGCTTTCTGGATGAGATCTTTAAGGCCGGGGATGGTCTGCTCAATTCGTTGCTGACGGCGCTCAACGAGCATCGGTATACGAACGAGGGCGTGACGGTAGAGATTCCTGTGATTTCGTTCTTCTCGGCATCCAACGAGATGCCGAACTTTCGGAACAAGGAGGAACAGATCCTCGCGCCGCTCTATGACCGTTTTCAGCTTCGTGTGGTGACCCGAGATGTGCAGGAGCGCAGCGCGCGGCTTGCTGTCCTGAAGAATAAGCAGGATGGGCATTTCGGTGAGGTGACAGCGACTTTCTCTCTGGAGGAACTGTATGCCATGCAGGCGCAAGTGAAGCTGGTTGCCATTCCGGATGCCGTCAATGAGCTGATGGACGATGTGCTGTGCGAGCTGCGCCGAGAGGGCATCACGGTATCCGACCGTACCTATTTCGGTTACGGCCCGGTGGCGCAGGCGGCCGCCTGGCTTGCCGGACATACCGAGGTGCAGCCGACAGATCTACTCCAACTGAAAAACTATCTCTGGAACGAGCCGGGCGAGATCGAAAAGGTACAGGCCGTGCTCACGCGCCTGTGCGACGATCCACTCCGCACGCGGCTCGAAGAACTGCTGGCCAAGGCAGCCGAGATGCGCAATGCGTTCGATACTGCCCCGGACAACGGAAAGGCCAAAGCGCTGGTACAGCTGCGCACACGCTTTGCCGGTCTCTATCGCGAGTGGCAGGCACTGGATGCCGGAGCCACCACCGATGAACAGCACCGGCAGTCTGCCGACGCTCTGAACACCTTGGAAGAGATGAGCCGCAAGGTACATGAGGCGTGTGCTTTCACCCCCGTGCCGCTGGCTCAGCTGGCCGTATTGCAATCCGCTGCTTGATATGCTGCTTGATATAAGGAGGACAAAATTATGTTAAACAAGATTATCCTGATCGGACGAATGACGAAAGACCCCGAACAGCGTGGCAAAGACCCGGAAAAGCCGATCGCGTATTTCCGCATTGCGGTTGACCGCGATTTCAAGCGCGAGGGCGAACCGGAAGCGGACTTTTTCGACTGCTCGGTTTTCGGCCAGCAGGCAAAGTTTGTGCTGCAGTACGGCCGCAAGGGTCGTCTGGCATGTGTAGTAGGTGCGATGCAGCACCGCGAATGGCAGGACCAGCAGACCGGCGAAAAGCGCACTGCGTTTGAAGTGGTGCGTGTCGAAGTACATTTTCTGGACAAGAAGCCGGATGATGTACAGACCGGCAATCCGGCGCAGCCGACGGCGGCGCCTACAGCAGGCTATGCTGCCCCGCAGAGCGCAGCTCCTGTTGCACCTGGCTACATGGCGCCCGCGCCGCAGCCGACTATGCCGCAGCCAACTCCTGTAGTACCGGCCACACCAGCAACTGTCATGCAGGCACAGTCTGCCGCTGGTTACCCGCAGCCCGTACCGGGTGCGGCAGCGCAGTTTACAGTGCCCGACTTCAGTGGTGTACCGGAAAACTATGCGTGGGGACCGGGCGGTATGCCGACCGGCAACACGCCGTTCTGAGAGAATCACAAGGTTAGCAGAAATGGAAAAGCAGGGCATTTACCCTGCTTTTCCTCCTTGCTGATGGGAGGTTTGCATGAAATATCGTTTTTTCTCTCTGGATCAGGTATTGCACTCGCCGCTGTTTGACTTCTCCAAACCATATCAGCCCCCAAAGCGCACGGACCGGAGTACCCGTCCGACTCGGCTGGGAGATATGGATTTTGCAGAGGCAAGCGCACCGTACTATCTGGAGGACGACGTGAAGCCGTTGCTCGCCGACCTGTTCCATCTGCTGTTTGCACAGAAACTGCGGCTGACCCATCCAGACGAACGAGATGTATATGTGCGGCTGGTGCAGTCTGCCTTTGTAGACGATCTGCTGAAGCGAGACGACTTCTTGCAGCTCCGCAATCTTTGTAAAGGGAATGCGTTTGCAGCAATGGAAGCGGCACGCGCATACCAACAGGCTGTGGAGTCCGACATGCTGGACTGCGCCGAGGAGGCAGAGCCTCTGGCATCCGTCCTGACACGGTTGGAGCGGCGGCATGATGCGGCCGATGAAAAACTTCATGATCTGGTGCAGCAGGCACAGGCCGATCCGGCTCAAACACAGGCGGCATTGCAAACAGCTGCGGAAGTTGCTAGCACCGCCGAACAGATTCGTGTGGTATCGGGCATGATACGTGCAAGCCTGCAAAAGCGCAGCACGGAGATCGCACAAGTGATCTGCGTTGCCTTGCGATGCAGTATGGAAGCTGCTACGCTGGCGAAATGCGTGACACAGTGCTGGGGCGATGATGACGCCGAGGCGACGCAGCAGGCGGAACGTAATCAGGCTCTGCTGGAGCGTGTAAAAGGCAACGCCATGCTGCAAGGTATTACCCGCCAACTGGGACGGATGAAGGAAATGCTTTCCGATCTACGCAAGAACGACTACGCCCACGGTCGCGGCGAAAAGTACACTGTCACGCGCGGACGCGATATGAAAAACCTGCTTTCCGGTGAGCTGGCGCTGATGGCCTCGCCGGCTACCACGCCGCTGTTTCTGCGCAAGTACCACGCAAAAGGCTTGCTGCAATACGCCAAACGGGAGCGCGTTCACAAAGGCTACGGCGATGTGATCGTCTGCCTGGATGAATCCGGCTCGACAGAAGGCGAAAATGCGGAATGGGGCAAAGCGCTCGCGCTCGCGGTGCAGGATATCTGTGCGCATGAAGGGCGCAAGTATGCTCTGATCCACTTTTCCGGAAAAGATCAGTTCCGCACCGACCTGTTCTTACCGGGACAGTACACGTCCGAAGATCTGCTGTCCGCCGCCGAGCACTTTTTTGACGGCGGCACCGACTTTGAGTCGCCGATCCGGGAAGCGCTTCGGCTGATAAACGAAGACGCATTTGAAAATGCGGATATTCTGTTTATCACAGACGGCGAAGATTCTATTTCCGATGAATTAGCATTCGACCTGCAGGAATCAATACAGAATGCACAGTGCTCTGTGGTAGGTCTGCTGTTGGATGCGGATAGCCCGGGAATGGCGTTCAGCTTAGGGAAGTTTTGTGAAAGGATATTTAGAATAAGTGATATAGATAGAATCGGTGCCGAGCGTATGCCCGAGTAATACTGCCGGGGCCGGATGTCAAGGGCACGATGAACGGCTCCGCCGCCCTTGACATCCACCCCCACCGGCGTTATGATGCCAGCAAGGCGGCAGCCGGATTTCCCCGGCTACCGCCATGAATAAATTTTGCTCTATTTGCATCACAAAAAGAGTTTACACGGAATTTTAGATTGACCCACAGACAGTTCAATTCCTTTCATAAGGCACAATCCACACACTTCTTTGATTACAACTTTTTAGACAGCCAATTCAGATAACGCCTTATCCAGATAGATAGTCATCGCCTTGACGTTCGCTAATATGTCATACTGTTGGTAAAGCTGGAATACAGCAGTAACGGCTTGCTGTTGCCAGAGGATTGGAACCGTAAGTTGTACCATGATCTTCTGCACGTAATACACCGTTCGCTGCTCCGATGGTGCCAATTGAACCCACCGTAGCTCCATATAAAGAATAGGATGTGTGCAGCAGCTTCTCCATCTGTTCGTGTGTAATTCGAATCGTGATATCCCAGAGCACACGCACCGATTCCAGACCCGAAATCCAGATACCGTTTTCTCTCTATATCATAAAGGTACATACCTTCGCTATGATCCCATACAATGGGATCACGATTATATACAGGAACAAACTGCTGATTTGTTTGTTTCATATAAGGATTTATTTCAGTCCTTTTCCTCATCCACTTCAATTTTAAATACATTGATCACATCCACATCTGGACAGCAGAAAACAATGGAGCCATCCGGTTGGCTGGGAAGTTTTCCCCCGTACCGCAAAATATCAATGTAAGGGAAAGCCACGTGCATGGCCATTGGACAGAGATTTCCTCTTTCGGTATCAAAGTCAAAGGTGTCGCCAATTTGATGACCACGATGACACCCCATATGCCCCTTTTGATCAATTAAACTGATTTTAATTTTAGGCTTTTTCATCATTAATTTCCTCCCAAAATTGTTCAATGTGAATCCCTTGCAACGGTGTACAAAGGGAACATTATAAAATTTAACAATGGACTGCCAATCTTACGCAGAGATACCGCCCAAACGAGACTACGGGCGGTATTTTTGTATCTTGGCAAGAAAGGAGGAAGCACCCCACCGGGGCCTGATGAAAAGTCAGGCCCCTTTTTTGTTATGAAAACTTTCCCCAAGAAGGGCGCAACGACGCAGCCAGCCCAGAGGGCAGGCTAACGGACAGTATAAGTTGTTGGTTCAGGCGGAGCCGGGCAGGGCATCAGGTTCCCAGCCTAGTGCTTTCAGGCGTTTTAGGTAACCATGTATTTTTCTGTCCCTATTAAAAAAATCGTAATAGTCAGAGCCCAAATCACGAAATGGTACGTTGTTTCTAAGCATGTGGTATATGGCGATTAACATGGAATGAGCAACTGCAAGTGTAGCACGGTTTTTGCCCCGCCTTGCGGCGATCCGCTGGTATTGCGCCGAGAAATAAGACCCTTTTACAGAACGTGAAGATTTTGCGCATTGGGTCAAAATCGTCTTGAGCGGTTTGTTGCCTTTTGTTGTTTTCCCGTGCTTTCGCCGTCCTGCGCTCTGGCAGTTGCCAGGACAAACCCCAGCCCAGGAGCAGAGATGGGCAGCACTGGGAAATCTGCTCATATCCAACCCGATTTCCGCCAGAATCACCTCGGCGCTGCGACGGGCGATGCCGGGAATATCGCAAAGAGCGGTAATCGCCGCTTCATATTCATCCATGTAATCCTGAACCAGCTTGTCCAAGTCGGCAATACGTCTATTCAGATCGTCGATATGATCTATGACCTGCGCCAGCAACTTTCTTTGCAGCGGTGTGGTGATTCCCTCAATAGCCGTCACAAGTTGTCCCAGTTTGGAGCGCATCCGCCCGTGGATCATCTTGGATATTTCCTCCTCACTGGTTGGGACATCATTTTCAATGATCTTTTCCAACAGCTTTCTGGCACTCTTTCCGTTGATGTCTTTGACCACAGAGTCCAATTTGATGTTGGCGCCCTCCAGAATCTTTTGTAGACGGTTGGTTTCTCTGCACCGTTCCTCTGTCAGGCTTTTTCGGTAACGGGTAATTTCACGCAGCTCCCGCTGTTCCCGGCTGGGGATATAACTTGCTTTCAGCAGTCCGTGGCGAAGCAGATCCGCAATCCATTCTGCGTCTTTCACATCGGTTTTGCGGCCGGGCAGTGCTTTCATGTGCGCCGCATTGACAACCATGGCATCCAAATCCATCAGCTCAAACAGGTTATACAGTGGTTTCCAAAATACGCCCGTGCTTTCCATGGCAATCATTTCACAGCCTGATTCTGTGAGCCAGGTTGCCAAAGACTTGATCTCGCTGGTCGTTGTGCCGAATTCACGCAGGCTCTGCTCTCCGCCCTGATCCAAGCAGGCCACGATGATCTTCTTATGCACATCAATCCCACAACAACACCGATAGACAACTTCCATACTCCTGCGCTCCTTACAAAAGTTGTCACGGCGCGCTCTCCTAAAGCAATTATTTTGCTATACGTCCTTTACTGCCGTTTGGCTGGGACAATTTGTGGTTCAACAGGAGAGCAAAATCAGTTTCATGCGCGCGCTCATAGCGGCAAAAAAAGCCGATCTTGTGCCGTGCATCTATATTTTACCATGCTGCTTTGTCTGCTGCACCTGGTTTTCATTCATCGTGGTGCAAGCATGTAATGCGGCATGAAGTTTCATGCCCAAAATCAGGAGGTGAACGTGTATGCCAAATCTATAACATTTCTTTAAAGTCCGTGATTTCTTGGCAAGATTTTGGCGCCGCCTTGACTGGCCTGGGAAGCATTCTTGGAGTCATCATTGTATTGCCAAGCAAAATTGCGGAGCACCTTTTTCCATCGGGAGGTAGCAAGGACAGTATGGGATTTGTCAAGTCTATGCAGGAGTATGATTTGGAGAAACAACCCCAGGAGGATGTTTCTCCTTGCGATTATTTAGTTGAGGTAGATAATGTTCATGTTCCCGCCGAGGATAGGAAAAAAGCAACCGATTTGGATCAGTAAATTTCATGTTTTTGGGAGCCTGCTGTGGTCACAAATGCAGGCTCCTTTTTTTACTCTATCAGGAGGTTGACCAATGAACGTCTACGTATTGTACTACCGCTGGGACAACGCGGACAGCGAGGGAGCTGAGACCCTGGGCGTATACGCCGAAAACAACTTGACCGCGGCCCAGAACGCCATGCGTGAGAATGCGGCGTCAGTGCGCGGCCAGGAGGCGGAGAGCTTCTGGGAGGAGGACTACACCTGGGAGGATGAGATGTCCATCTCCCTGGGCAACAGCGGAATTGGACCCGGCGGCGGGTGCGGTGTGCCGGTGACCTATCGCTGGGAGATTGAGTGGCTCCCCGTGTTGGAACCGAAAGAGAACCAAAGTCAATAAGGAGGCGCTATGCCGCTGATTGTGATTGTCGCTGTCGTGGCCTATTTGGGGGTTGCGATGGCTTTCTATTTTGGATTTTCCGCAGCTGACTCAGTGGGGGAACCGGCGGTCAATGGGTGCTGCGCCCTGGCGTGGCCGCTTGTGCTGGCGATCTGTGTGCTCATTGGCCCGTTCTTCTCCTTCTGGTGGTTGGCTGCGTCGATCCACGGAGAGGAGGATAAAGAGGATGGATCAGGCTTCATTGAATGAGCTTTTGGACGAATTGGAGCATAGGACATGCGTCCGGTTCAACAGTGACCCGGAGATGCAGGAGTTTATCAATCTGGTAAAGGAACTAGCGCCCCAGCGGTATTTCCCACATGCTGGCACATGGAGGCTTGGGACTGGCACGTCTTCCATAAACGGTGACGCTATCTCATGCAACTCAGCAAATCATATGATCTCTCATGTGGCCAGTTCGACCTACAAGCGTGTCATTGAGTATGCGGAGCTTCAGAGGAAGTGCAGGCATGTCGTTCCCAACCTGGGCGGCTTGATCTGAACGGATACAGTACCCTGTATCAACGATATAGTCAACACACAAATACATAGAAAATGAAAATGAGGAGGTGGTTCTACATGGGGTAGGGAAGCTGGTGGCGCTGCTCTTCGGGGCCGGCGCCGCCATGGCGGAATCCTCGATGGACCTGAAACGGCGGGCCAACTGTCCCGAGGCGCAGGCGGCCATAGAGATCTTTGAGCGGAACTACGGAGCGAACCCGATGCAGGGCGGCTATAACCGTGTCATGGAGTTCGACCTCATCCACTACAAAGTCCGGCAGGACCTCCCCGCCATCCAGGCGTTGGAGTGGGAGATCTCCCAGAGCGGGCTCCCACAGGAGGATCTGCGGAAGGCCGCCTGGAAGGGCTGGCTCTACCGCAACGCCAGGGAATACCACGACAACGGGTACAGCTACCCGCAGTATGTCCTGGAGTGGGCCAGGAAATCGGTGTGGCGCAGCGGTTACATGCCTATCTCCGGCCGGCGGGAGAAGAATCCGTCGTATAACGTGGTCTACAGCGGGAAGTACCCTTGCTTTTGGAGGATCGACTACATCAACGGTTTCCCGGACCAGAAGTTCCGGCACCTCCTGGAGATCGCCGACCAAAAAGCTCCATACGCTGTGGCGGGCATCGACGGCATGTGTACGAAGATGACAGAGGAGGATCTCCTGAAGTGGGAGTCCGATAGGAAGCTGGAGCAATTCTTGGACCGCAGAACAGAAGGGAGGTGACAGAGATGGGCAGTGATGCTGACGGCCTGTTTTTATTTCTTTTCATTATCGTCGCGGTTGTCTTCAAGATCCTGATCAGTGAGGATAAAAACCAGAGATCCCAGTGGCGTGCCAGCTCCATGATAATGGAACAGAAGGACAAGGAGCGCCGCATGGCCGGTCCCCGCTATTCTCCTGACACCGTTCCGGGGATCTTCGTGTCCAAGGAGGATGCGGGAAAGCTGAACCAAGACTTTGAGACAGAAAAGGAGTGACGCGTATCATCTACTATGTTTGCTCCGACTGCAACATGTACCACGGCGAGAGAAAGAAACCGGCGCAGTGCAGACGGTGCGGTAGTGCGGACCTGGAGCGTGTCAGGATCGACGACCCGGACTTCAATCTCGTCATGGGAGTGGTCCAGAAGATTCGAAAAGAAAAAAAGGAGCGGTAGCCCAGGGGGCGGCGGGTATCGCTCTGACCAGTCGCCCAACAGCAAAATCTTTTCCCTCCCTGCGGCAGTTGCTACTTGACAGCTGCCGCTTTTCTGACTATGATAAAAG
>OEQS01000058.1_pt1 | contig 18819 bp, 14 predicted proteins | sample 1539731 | NCBI WGS metagenome assembly OEQS01 (sample SAMEA3891890, study PRJEB23780) | metagenome | biome: terrestrial biome; feature: animal house; material: Caecal content | place: Italy | collected 2015-05-05 | reverse complement strand
TTCAAAAGTGCACCTTTTCGGCGCTTTCGATTTCGGGAAGAAAAGGTGCACTTTCAGGCGAAATTACCGCCCACTGTTTTGCGGTTTACCGCACGGCTTTACGGGCAAAAAAGTTCTGTTTCTGTCGCGTTTCCAACTTAGCCTACTCTCCTGTCTGCCGATCGATCCATGCAAGAACTTTGTCCTTGGGCGCCAATTTTCGTTTTCCGATATGTAATGTCGGAAAGTCGGCGCGGTTCAAAAGCTGGTACGCACCCGACCGTGAAATGCCGAGCAGCATCGCGATCTGTTCGGCATTCAGCATGTCAGGATAGTCCTCATAAGCGATCCGTTTCATTTTTCTCCTCCTCTCAGTTGACAAATTAGATTGTTCTGTCTATTATAGAACTATAATTCTATGAGAACATAATAACATCTTGAAATGATTTGTCAATAGGTGTATAATTATTTTACAAATAAATATTTCTATATTGAGGTGGAGGATTTCCTATGCACCTGATCATTCCGTCCGAGTGCCGTCTTCGCGTATTTGTTACGGCAAAGCAGGAGGTTTTTGAATTTTTCGACAATGCAGAACACATGCTGCACCGGCACACCTTTTCTTACGGAGAAAGCATCATCCAATTGCTGGAGATCTGGAAGGAAACTGACGAACCCCTTTTACAGGAAGCCTATGAATATCTGATAAAGCGAGCGCAGGTCGGAGAGGAAAATATGGGGGAATGGAATGAAATACTGTTCCGTTTTCAGCATGTGGATGATCCGTTCCTCTATCTGCTGGTGATGCAGCTTGCGCCGCTCCTGCTCAAATGCTTCTACGATATCGATCCTTCCATTGTCACCGATTTCCGTGAGGAACTGGACAAGGTCAGGGCAGATGCACACACGCTGCTGTTCGATTGCCTGAATCCAGAAACAGCGGATATCTGCCGCCGGTATTGGGAGATCTGGGGGCGTACACCGATGCGTTTGCCTTCCATCCGCACGGAATTACTTCCTGCCCGCACGCGCGCGGCCTATAACGGCTGGATCTCGCCAGCCGAGAATACGGATCCGGAATACCTTTACAGTACACAGCAGGAGATGATACTGGCAGAGGTCTGCTATCCTCGTTCTGTACAGGAACTATACGTTTTTCTCAAATCCACCTATCTGCGCCGTGCGGTACGCTTCAAAGAATGCCGGCTGTGCGGCAAGCTGTTTGCCGCAACGGACGGCGACCGGACAGAATACTGCTCCCGTGAATATGAAAAAGGCAAAACCTGCCGAGAGGTTGGTGCCTCGCGTGTCTATCAGAAGAAACTGCTCGGCAACCCGATCACACGCGCCTATAACCGCGCCTACAAGACCCACAATGCCCGCATCCGCTATGGCACGATGACGCGCGAGGAATTCAATGCGTGGACAGAAGAAGCCAAAAAGCACCGTGATGCCTGTCAGGCTGGCGAAATCTCGCTGGAACGCTTTGAGGAATGGCTGAAACAATGAAGGAAACAGAAACCTGTTTCTGTTTTCAAATATAACGAGAGGAGCGTGTAACATATGAGTACGCGGGATTCCCGCGGTACCTCTGGCGGCGGCAATATCCGACAGCGTCCAGACGGGCGCTGGGAAGGCCGCTACACAACAGGTATTGACCCGGGCACTGGAAAGCAAATTCAAAAATCCATCTATGGCAAAACACAGAAGGAGGTGCGAGAGCGTTTACGCAAGATCACATTATTCACGGTGTATTTCACCGCGCGCTCAAACAGGCAGTCAACATCGGCCTGATCCGCAGCAACCCCACCGATGCCTGTATCCGTCCACGCGGTGAACGAAAGCCGATCCGTCCGCTGGAGGACGAGGAGGTCAGCGCATTTCTACGCGCAATCGAGGGGCATCGCTTTGCGTCACTCTATCTGGTCGACCTGTTCACCGGTATGCGGCAGGGCGAAATTTTGGGGCTGACTTGGGACTGCGTAGACTTTAGGCGCGGCACGATTTTTCTGTACCGCCAGCTGCAGCAGCGACAGGCGAAGGGCGACTTCGGATATTACTTCACTTCGCTCAAAAACGGGAAGTCGCGCACCATCACGCCTGCTCCTACCGTTATGCGGGTATTGCAGGCACAGCGAAAAGCGCAGAACGAAATGCGCCTGCGCGCCGGTGCTGCTTGGCACAACGACGAAGAACTGGTATTTACCGACGAACTCGGCCGACCGCTCAGTCGGCGCACCGTATACAAAAACTTCAAGCAGATCGCAAACCAGCTTGATCTTCCTAATCTTCGCTTCCACGATTTACGGCATACATTTGCCACCATCTCTTTTCAGTCCGGCGATGATCCCAAGACCGTACAGGAGAATCTCGGGCATCATTCGGCTGCTTTTACACTGGATGTTTACGGCCATGTGACCGATCGCATGAAGCGCGAAAGTGCCGAGCGCATGGAACGCTTCATCCACTCCACCATCGCCCGATAAGGGTAAAAATAAGGGTCAAACCGCGATAGCAAAAATATGAATTCGAAAATAAGTTCTGAAAACGACTTCAAATATAAAAAAATACGGCATTAAACCAAAGTTTAATACCGTATTTCTGGCGGAGAGTCAGGGATTTGAAAATCAAAAATGTGATTTTTTGAACCTTTCAAGCTGTTATTCCGTCCATGATGTACAAAAATTATAACTTTCCATCACCGTTGGTACATACAATTTAGGTTCTTATCAACGTGTTTGCACTCGCCGTTGCACTCAAAACTCATGACAACTCCTACTCCATCGGTTGCTTGGCAGCCGGTGGTTTTTTTGACTTACTCGACCATGCTTTTGCAAAACCGCATGAGAATCATAGCAACCTCCGCTCTTGTTGCGTTGTCCTGTGGATTCAACGACATCGCAGTATCACCTGTAATCAGCTCATTTTCATTTGCCCACCGCATTGCATCATTAGCAAATGCACTGATTTGGTCAGCGTCCGTGTATTTATGCAGCGACATGCCACCAATTGTCATATCGTAGTCCTTAAAATCAGCATAACGATATAGAATCGTAGCCATCTGTTCACGAGTAATAGGATCGTTTGGCGAAAATGTAGTTGCGCTTGTACCGTTGACGATTCCATTTGCCTGCGCCCATGCGACCGCATCTGCATAATACATATTCGATGCTACATCTGTGAAATCGGATTTATATGTGCGCGTTTCTCCTTCACAGCGATGCAGTATAGTAACAACCATAGCGCGAGTAGTGACACCGTTCGGCTCAAAAAGACTGCTACTCGTGCCTTGCATCATACCATTTTCATAAACATACTCGACTGCGTCATAGAACCAGTCCCGACTGCTGACATCCGTAAACGGTTCGCCAGATGTCTGCGACGCAGATTCGTCCTCAATCGCGATGAAAGTAGCGTCAATCGAGACACGTCCTCGCGGCATCTTAAAGGTATAGCGCGTATCGGTTTCTTTCTCGATCGCAATCTGATTTCCACTGCTGTCCGTTACAATCAGAGCATCTAACTCATAGCCAGCATCCGGATCAATCGTAATGGTCACGATGTCACCAGGTTCTGCTTGAGAGGGGTTAACGCCGATAAATCCATTATTGATTCCGTCTACAACCGATATTGTGTAACGATTCGTGCTACTGGATGAACCGCCACTTCCTCCACTATTACCACCCGGTTCAGAGGGGGGAGTTGGTGTTTCCTCTTGATCATTTTCGTCCGATGTCCAGCCAATCAAAATAACTTTGTCACCTGGAATGATATCTCCCTCCTCCGTATTAGAAATCAATTTATAGCTATTCACTTCCGCTAACACTTCTCCTGCAATGTTTTGTGTATAGGTTCCATCTTGCGCCAGAGGAACAGCTTTGAATGTAACTGCACGAAGCGGAGACTCATAACCAGTATATTCGGTAATCGCAATGTCCATTGAACCGTTGTCTGTTGCCTTATATAATACTTTGTAGTCATCTCTAAGACCGGTAACATATTTGACATCCCCATTTACGGAAAGGCCAAATTCGGCGCTGGTTTTTGTCACCTGATTATTCTCGATAGAACCGCACAGATTTCCATTTGCATCATAAATGAAAATGTCAACCGGACAAGCTACGCTCATATTTTCCGTAGGCCAAGTCATAATTTTCCACATTGCATCAGAAAAAGATGTTTTGCTGGCTTTTAATATGGCCTTTACTACATCATCAAACAGAAAGTCCGCAATTTGATTCGCTTGTTTTCCCCACACATCATCGTAGGCGTCTTTAATTGCTTCCTTCGCGACATCATAGGCTGCATCAGTATATGCTTTTACATCAGCAAAAGTAATCTGAGCAAAATCCCCCTTCTTTTTATTAGGAGGCCAATCCTTGTCTCCAGAATCTTTATCTTGATGCAATATCTTGTAGTCAACTGTTGCGTATAGAGCATATTTGGAACCTGACAGCGTAAACGAGTTTATATTACAAGTAAATTGTACCGTCAGCATACCATAATTCGGAGTCTCAAAAACATATTGCAGCGGCACAGTATACTTCGCACCGGAAACCGGAGATTTATATTCACCGAATACTTTTGACATTATATCATCCGTAATCTGGTCAGATAAGCTATCTTCTGGAGCACTGCTCATGATGACCTCTGTAAGAAGATCTTTTTTCAAACGTGTCAGGTTCTTGTCATCTATCCCCAAATAGTATTTCACAAGGGATAAATCGGTAATCATAATACCTGAACCAACATCAAGCTTATCCAGCTCATCCGCTGCTTTTTCAATTAGTTCTTTCGTTTCTCTGCTATTAAGCGCCTCCTCTTTTGTTTTCGGTGGCTCGTAGTTCAAATTCATAATTGTGAAGGAAACTTCATCTTCATATTCGCCTGCGCTGGTTTCCAGCTTCATCTGAATTGTTTCCGTTACACTAACTTCTTCCTTATCAACAAAGTACCACATCCCGGGCCGGACAAAGCCTTTACCAACTTTTGTTTGCCCAGGCAATACAGTCGTCCCAGGCACATCTGGTATTTCTCCGCTTCCCGTCCAACCGGAATTGAATCCGTCCGGGGGGGTAATTTCCAAGTTTTCTAAGGTAACCGTCATACTTGGATCTTCTTGCATAGCTACTAAATCGATGTGCGAGATTCCTGGCACCTTACTTTTAATTGTAATTTCATAGCCGATCTCGAATTTGGAGCTTGGCACATAATCGCTCCCATCATAACTATACTCATTATCTTTTAACCGGACATTACGATCATCAATCATTTCAATCTCTACAGATATTTGAGGCTGGAACAAACGCATATCGGACAGCATAGTACCACCACCCGCTGATGTCGTTAAAGTTGCAACAACCCAGTGGCCAACGAGCGAATCATCTATTGCACCGTTGTCAACAATTTGATAGTTACTGCCGTCATGGAAGTATACTTTATTATCTTGAATTTTCTCCAACCGCTTGTAGATTGTTGTTTCGTAATCGGGCAGTTGAATATCATAAATGATGTCATCTACAATCCAATATTCTACGGTCTGGTTAAACCATAAATCGATTGCCGATAGATAAGGCGCAGGATTTGCAAATGCAGCGAGATATTTTTTATTGTCTATGGTAATGCTGCTCTGTGTACCAGTGTTAAATATTCCTGTTTGTTTCTTCGGAAATTTTACATCAACAACAGCATCATTGTAAAAATAGCAAACCGCAAAGTTGCCCAAGTTATACTGTAAAATATCAAGAGACGCTGAACCGTTTTGAATATCCAGCGGGTATTCTTTATTCCCGATAGAAATGATATTCTGTGTGACGTTTTTCAGAGTTCCACTCGCAACTGACGCAGGGGAAATACTCAGTACATAGTGGGTCAGCATATCAGGAGCGCCATACTCGCCAGATTTATACCGCACCAAAACTGTCTTGCCAATCAAACTGGTAATCTCTTCTGACAGAACTGTTTCATCGGTAATTTGATAGGTATAAGGAGTCGGATCACCCCCGAACGTCACTTGCTTGGCATTTTCATCATAACCCATTAATGTATTGATCATGCAAATAATACTGCCATCAGTTTCACCGGAACCCGGATCATCAGGACCAGTACTATTGTAGTGGATGGTAGCATTTTTCAAATTTTTATTATCACTTCCAACAGAAATGGTCTCCCACTCTATTTCTGAACCTGCGTAATAAACGTCAGTCAGGCTAACGCAACTCTCGAATGTGCCAGTGCCAATACTGGTTACACTGTCCGGGATTGTGATACTCGTTAGGCTCTCGCAGCCAGAGAATGCATAATCACCAATGGTGGTCACGCTGTCTGGGATTTTAATATTAGTCAGACCAGTGCATTCAGAAAATGTGTTATCCTCAATCCGGTGTAAATCATTTGGTAATGCGATATTTTGTAAGCTAGTGCAGTTCTCAAAAGCTCCGCTTGCAATTTGTGTGACACTTTGAGGAATAATAATTTTTTTTAGCCCACTACAATTTTGAAAAGCATTCTCAGATATGCTTGTAACCCCATTTTCAATTTCTATAGTGATTTGATTTCCTTCCACTGAACTTCCATACCACGGAGTCGCTCCTGGAACATGTTTACCCATAGGGCCGTTTCCAGTCAATTTTATATAAGTAATAGCATTACATTCGTCAAAAGCACCTCCGTACTCGTAACTGATTGATGCCGGAATAGTCAAGTTTTTTAAGTTATCACAACCACTGAATGCATAGAACGCTAGATGAGAAATATTTTCTGGAATTATTATGCTTTCTATCGATGTACAATTTTTAAATGCCCATTCCCCTATGCTATTTACGTTATTTGGAATTATTACATTTTTTAGTTGTATACAATCAGAAAATGAAGAGTCTCCTATTTTTTCTAATTTTTCAGGGAATATAACCTGCTGTAGACTACTGCACCCATCGAATGTATAATTTTCTACTTCACTTAGTGCATTTGGTAACGTTATAGAACTCAAGCCAGTACATCCCTTAAATGCAGCATCTTCAATTGAGTGTATACGCTGTGGTAAATCAATTTGCTTTATTGATACACAAGATTCAAATGCTCTGCGTCCTATCGATTGTATACTTGTTGCAATATTTACAGTTTCCAAATTTGAGCATGATATAAAAGATCCTCCTCCAATAGTAGTAACTCCAGTTTGTATTACAACTTGTTTAATTTCTTCACAAAAATTTTTCCATGGTGTGGAATTATGAGCCAGCGTTGAATAATCGTTCATTTCACCTGTTCCATCGATTGTAAGTATCCCTGTATCATAACTAAAGTTCCACGTCACGTTATCCCCATTTTCTCCACAGTTGCCGCTTGTCGCAGGCTCTTCAGGCGTGTCCCCCGCCAATGCCGAAACCGGCATCATAGTCAGGAGTATGGCCAAAGCCAGCACCATACTCCATATCCTTTTTCTTTTCTTTTTCATCAACATTACCTCCCTCTATTTTTTCTTATAAAAATGCTGTTTTGTATTTGCTACACATGCCATTTATGCTGTAATCTCCATTTTGATGAAATAGCCGGGCTGTTTATAGCCCGGCTATATAAAAAACCATTATGGTCAGCCCATGTTCTCAATGAACCGCATCAGGATGGTTGCGACCTCTGCACGAGTAGCATTCCCCTGCGGATTGAGTGTTGTTGCGGTGTTGCCAGTGATCAAACCATTTTCATTTGCCCACTGCATGGCGGTGATTGCATACTCACTGATTTGAGAAGCATCCGCATACCCACTCAAATCACCAGACACCGATACATCATATCCCTTGAGCTGTGCATAACGGTACAGGATGGTAGCCAGCTGTTCACGAGTGATTGCGGTCTCGGGTGCGAAAGAGCTGTCGCTGATGCCGTTGACCACACCGTTCGCCGCCGCCCATGCAACCGCATCCGCATACCACGCACCGGCGGAAACATCCGTGAAGCCAGAAGATATTGCAGACGGGGTATCCTCCAGACGATGCAGCATGGTTACAATCATACCACGCGTGGTAGTTTCGTTCGGGCTAAACGAAGTAGCGCTGGTACCGTTCATAATACCTTTTTCGTAAACATACTGTACCGCATCGGCATACCATGCGTTTTCCGCTACATCGGTAAACGGTGTTGTGGATTCATCAGGTTTTTCCTCTGGAATCTTCTCAAATGTAACAACGACCTTATCGTCCTTGTCCAGACCGGTCAGCTTGCCGTTCGCCGGAATATCGACTTCCTTACCGTTGACCGTGATCTTCGCGATTTGATAACCCGCATCCGGCGTGATGGTCACTGTACCATCGCTTGCAACCGTGACTTTGCCGCCCGAACCGCTAACCAACGCGGTCGGCTTGTTGGACGAACTGCTGGAGCCGCCGCCACCGCCGGATGACGAACCGCCACCGGTGTAGGTGATCACAATGACAGGATTATTTTGATCATCCGTTGTTTCCGACTTTGTGCAGTTCGTCAGCTGCCAATCCACATCAGAACGCAATTTGTAAGTATTGCAGTTGATTGTCAAACTCTTATTGGCAACTTTCAGCACCGTATCGTCGCTATTGTTATACAGATTGATCTTTGCGTCCGATCCTGCCGCATCAATGGCACTTTGCAGCGAGAAATAACCGGTATCGCTGCCTTCAATTTTGGCAACCGTTGTCTGTGACTCATTCATCCGCAGTTCACTGAAATGGTCGATGTACAATACCGCTGTACCATCTTCAACGGTGAAATCACTATTCAATAAATATTGTTCCACCGGTTTCCCCTTGGAAATATGAAGGATTTCTTTGGGAGTGAATCCTGAAGGAATAGGGAGCTTTACGGTAATACTCTTGCCATTCAGATAACTGTTATCAACCGAAACCGTCTTGTTTTCACTCCCGGCAGTTACCTCTGCAGTCGGTGCTACCTCAAATGAAATCGTGCCTTTATCCAAATCAGCAGCAGTAACAGTTAGCTCTGTCTGAAGTTGTACCTTAACTGCAGTATCACCGCTTATATCGACACCGGACGACTGAATAATTTGCTTAATATCACTATCATTTAAAGCATCTTTAAGACCTACAACATCTGCATTGGAAAGCACCGTTTCGAGTGCCGCCTTATCTTTCGAAGAAATCCCATTGCTCGATATAACAGTTGATAGCTTAGACTCCTCAATCGTGATTACTGGTTCGTTTTCCTCGGGAGGCGTTACTGTACTCAGCATAATTTGAACAGGGGTGGTCTGGCCAAGATCATCATACGGGAACTCACCATTGCCTAGCTGGCCTTCCATTCTCCGTCCAAATCCCCAAATGGAACCATCCGTTTTTTTGACCAAGATATGCTGACTACCTGCAGCTACCTTCACGACATCATCCATTTTCTTGTTGGGTGATTCGTTGTTGGTCGTTCCGCTGGTAATTCCGTATGTACTACATCCCCATGTCCACAAACTACCATCGTTTTGAATTGCAGCCGTGTACGCACCAACAGTACTGAGCGACGGGCCTCCAATAGCAACCGCCTTGGCATTTTCCATCACTTTAGTAGGTGCAGAATGTTTATCAGAGTCAACAGTTCCAAGCCCTAACTGACCACCTGCATTTGACCCCCAAGTCCACAGGGTTCCATCCCTTTTAATGGCGGCCGCATGGGTATCGCCTACCGCCATACTAACGACATCATCCATTAAATGAATCGCTTCTGATGCAGGCACAACACTTGTTGAATCTTCGTTTCCAAGCAATCCATAAAGACTGGATCCAAATCCCCACAGGCTTCCATCTTCTTTCAGCACTAACGCAACCGACTCTCCTATATCAACTGCTTTCACATTGGACATCCGTTGAATCGGAAGATAATGACCTAATGCTACAGAATTAGGATTTCCGGGCATATCAATATAAAGCACATCATCTTCTTCATAGTCATCTGTGTCATATCCAGAGAAATCACTACCCCAAGTCCAGAGCGTTCCGTCTGATTTGATCGCAGCAGTCATATCACCGTTTGCAGAAACTGCAACAACGTCATCCATTACTTTTTTAGGAGTGGAGTTAATCGATCCTTTGCTTGTATCGGAAATTTCTCCCGTCTGCGCATATCCTAGCTGCCCGGACTGATTATCTCCGCAGGTCCATAGTCCACCTTCTTTATCAATAAATGCCAAATGATAAGCACCTGCCGAGACCGCTTTAACATTATCTCGAACCTTTGCAGGAAGAATTACCTGTGATGCCGAAGTACCATTACCAAGCTGACCAACATCATTGTATCCAAACGTCCATAGTCCGCCGTTACCATCAACAATGGCACTAAAAATACCTCCAGCGGCTAACTGAGTGGATTCTCCCACCATAGCCATGTCACCTGCAAACGCCGCAGGCACCATTGTCAGCATCATGCAAAGCGCGAGCAATGCTGATAATATTCGATTTTTCATTATGTTTTCCTCCCTTTTTGTAATTGACTATACCTATACTGCTTTGCAGCAGCTTCCAAAACTATTGACGCACTTATTGGTTGCTGTCGTTCTCCCGCAGCGTACGTCTGAGCCTGCTCAGCGTTACCGGCGTCATGCCAAGGAACGATGCAATATATTTGTTGTTCACTTGGTCTATTAACCCCGGATACGCTTGCAAAAACCACTGATATCGCTCCATCGCTGTATGCTGACATACCATGGTTTTGATTTGCCAGTGTGTTTGCAGCGCCTGCTGCAAATACGCATTATAAATCCAAACCAGTTCTGTATTCTGCTGCAACAACGCTTGCAACGTCTGCGCCTCGATTGCCAGCAACTCACAGGGGGTAACCGCTTCTACGCTGATGATAGAAGGTTCATTCAACATCACAGCAGCCATAGCGGGTGTGCCGCATTGAAACGCAATGCAATCGGTTATCTCCCTCCCGTTGATATCCAAGAAAAAGCCTCGCAGCACCCCTTCTAACAAAAACACAAACTGTTCCTGTCTCTCCCCCTCCCGGATCAACAGTTCTTTCTTTTCAAGATGTACCTGTCGGCTCAAGTCTGCCATCCGCTTGGCTAAAGCAGGATCGGTGATTTTCATCACCTCTGTATAAAATAACTCTTTCGTCAATACCCCTTCCCCCTTCCATTCCACTTACAAAAAAGTATAAAGCTTTTTCAAAACAATTTCATTAACATAGGTTAATACTGGCCATGTATATTATCCACGTCATCTACGCGCGTCACCCTTTCTATGTTTTTCCAATTCATTATACCCGATTTATCGGGAATATTCAATATGAAATTACACAAATATAATGGTATTCATAGAAGGGAGTTAATTTTGTGATCTGTTATGACCCTCTTTGGAATACCATGAAACAAAAAGGAATTACCACCTATGGATTGATAAAAGACTACTCCTTTAGCCGCGGCACATTAGATTCTCTAAAGCAAAATCGAAACATTTCGACAGCAACTCTAAACGATTTATGCAAAATATTATCTTGCAAAGTTGAAGATGTCCTCCTTTATATCCCCGATGATGAATAGCGCCCGTCCGGAATAGGACGGGCGTTATTATATAAACAAGATTACAAACTACTATATAATAATATGAACGCATAATACGTCGTTTCTTGATTTAGCTTTTGCAAAAAATGAGCCGTTTTGCTCTCTATGCACCAGATAACACAAAACCGCACTAAACGGCACGAAAAGTAATAATAATGTAACATTTTTGGCGTTTACACGAACTTTATCCTGTGTTATAATACCAACACAAGCACAACAAGGTCAAGCACTTCGCCGTCCGGTCAGCTCTAATGTAGGAAAGTATATCAGTTAAGCAAACAATGGGAAAACAGTTAAATGACGACAGAAACTTTTCTGTCAGGAACCAATTGTATTTGTGTTCTCGTGTCGGAGGTAGCACAGAAACCTATGACACACTTGTAAGGAGGTGGTTCGTATGGCGGTTTGTATGCTTTGCAAACCCATCACGATCGTAAAACAACCGTTTTATTTCACCTCCGGCACAAGAACCTAAGTGCAACGAAAGTTAAAGTTCTTTGGAACACTGGGAGAAAATGCATCTCTGCGAAGAGATGCAGGACTACCTCTCGGAGATCCAAATAACGACGAAATCATTTCAAGACATGCTCTTCTCGCTGATACAGCAGAAGGGCTGGAGTGAAAAAGAACTCTGTGAAAAATGTCTACTTGACAGACCTCGGTTCACCGCAATCAAACATCTGAATGACGATGCAGTCAGCACCCATAATGTGACCTTGCAAGTGCTTGTTGCTCTCTGTATCGGCATGCAGCTGAACATTACGGTATCTGAACAACTGCTTGCGCTGCGTGGGTATGCACTCAGCAAGCGCAATCCGATTCACAACGCTTACCGTTATCTGATTGAAAGGTGCAGCGGTATTTCAATCGATGACGCAAACGAGTTATTGACAGAATTGTTCGCAGAGGAAGGGGGCACTCTCGACCGTATTCTGCTCGGCTCTCGGGGCTATCGCCAAGCTCCCAACAAGTGAAAAGAACAAAGTCCCGCACAGAAATGTGCGGGACTTTGCTGTGCAATTCTACAAATTTTTATCGTACGGTTACGCGACGCGTAACCGTATTTTTTTATATTTTACTCTGCCGCCCCTATTGTCCATTTATACAGGATGCTTTCGCCGCAGGCAAGCGCCGGTACGCAATCTCTATACCGCCTTCACATGAATGGGTGCGCGTATGCACGCCTGTCCGCGTTTTGGCACCGTTACGCGGCGCGAAACGACAAGCCTCCAAGAAAATGCTATTCTGTTTTTACAAACCGGTTTGCACATCAATCATTTACGATTTTTGAAAAGGAGTGTATTTTCATGAAACTTTCCGATCTAATTATCGATCCCGCGAGCCTGGGCAAGCGTTTCTGGCTGGTGGACGTGATTCCGTCGTATGCGTACCAGAATGGACAGCGCACGGATACGGTCACGGGCTACCGCTACACTGTCGCCCTGCCGGACAAGGGTCTGGACAAGATCAACGTGCGCATTGACGGCGATCAGCAGATGGACGCACCAGCCAGCTTTGTTGAAGTCCGTTTTGCCGAGCTCGAACCGTACCTGTACTGGTCGGGCGGCGAGTATCAGCTGGGCGCGCGTGCCAAAGGCATCTCTCCGGTAAACGCCGGCAAGGGTTGACGGCGCAGGACGCAGGCCGTCAGGGGCGAGGACTTTTCCTTCCGGGGAAAGTCCCCCCTGCGGCCTGCGGCCGCGCCGCCCATGCCCTAAGTTAGTATTACCTTAGGGCATGGTTGTAGCATGTAGCAGCCCATCTATCAATCGAAGGTGGTGAACATGGCAAAGAACGAACAGAGCCGCAAATATCTGCTCACGATCAACAACCCGGCAGACTACGGCCTGACGCATGAAAAAATCAAAGCGCTCGTGCAGTCGCTGTCCCCCGCCTATTTCTGCATGGCGGACGAGATCGCGTCAACCGGCACGCATCACACGCATGTTTTTCTGTACCGCCCTTCGCCGGTGCGCTGGCACACGGTCAAAAACCTGTTCCCGACCGCGCACATTGATAAGGCATACGGAAGCGCGCAGGAAAATCGCGACTATATTCAAAAAGGCGGCAAATGGTCGGATACCGAAAAAGCCGAAACGGTTGTACCCGATAGCTTTGAAGAGTTCGGGCACATGCCGCTGCCGCAGAGCGAGAAAGCTCCCGAAATGACTGCCCTGCTTGAGGACATTGCCGCCGGTAAGACGACTTCACAGATCATCCGTGAAAATCCCAAGCTGGCGTTCCGGGTAAAGGAAATCGACGTACTACGGCAGACGCTGCTGTCCGAAAAATATGCCGAGCAGAACCGCATCGTGGAAACGCAATATCTTTATGGTGCAACCGGTACCGGCAAAACAAGCGGCATTTATCGGCGGCACGATCCGCGCGACATCTACCGCGTGACCAACTACCGGAACGTCCGCGGCGTTTCCTTCGACGATTACCACGGACAGGACGTGATCGTGTTTGAGGAATTTGCGTCACAAATCCCCATCGAAGAAATGCTCAATTTACTGGATATATACCCGCTCATGCTGCCCGCCCGGTACAGCGATAAAGTTGCGTGCTACACCAAGGTGTATATCACCTCTAACCTGCCGCTCAGCCGCCAGTATCAGGCGGTGCAGCAGTATCACCCGGAAACATGGAAAGCCTTTCTGCGCCGCATTCGCACCTTCACCGAGTACCGCGAGAACGGCGCACCAATCACCCGACCCGTCAGCGAATGGAGGTGGATGCTGGAAGATGGATAATCGAAAACGCAATCTGTTGGAACAGGAAACGCAGCGCAGGTATCTGCTGCTTCTGTTCCAAACTGGCCTCAAGGAGATCTGGACAGACCAGTACCGTCTGAAGGTATTGGTGCTCTATCTGCTCACTGCGCTGCTGCTGAGCATCATCCGCCCGTGGGATCTTGCGTACAGCGGACCAGATATTTTCGATGCAGTCAGCCGGATCGCGTTCAGCCTTTGCTTTCCGTTTCTCGTGTTCGGCGGTCTGGCTGTGCTCATTCTGTGGGCGGGTACGCCTTCCAGAGCGAAAAGCATCCAGAACAATTTGCAGCGTATCGGACTGGTCAACCACGCGGGCGAAACACCGTTGCTGGTTGCTGTCCAGACGGAGGAATCGGACGATATACGCAGCCACATGACCGTTCTCGAGTTTCTGGCCTGCGGCGTTCCCAAGTCCGTATGGGAGGACAAGCGCGCCGATATTGAAACCGCACTGAATATCCACATTGCAGACATTCGCGAAAGTGACGGCAAGCGCCGCATCCAGCTGTACACCGTTCCCGCCACCGACGAGCTGCCCAAGCTGCTGCCGTGGAAAGAGTCCTATCTGCGGGATGCGTTTCCCGCCTGCAAGCTGGTACTCGGCGAAAGCCTGCTCGGGCCGGTGACACTCGACCTCAACCTCATCCCGCATGTGCTGCTGGGCGGCGGCACGGGTTCGGGTAAATCTGTGCTGCTCAAACTGATGCTGATGCAATGCCTCAAGCAGCCCAATGTACAGGTTACGATCGCGGACTTCAAGGGTGGTGTCGACTTCGGCAGCCCGTGGCGCAAGCATCCAAACTGCAAGCTGATACTCGACCGCGAGACGCTGCTGCGCTATCTGGATGACGTAACCGAAAAGCTGGAACAGCGCAAGGATGTGCTTGGCAAAGTCGAGCGCCGGGACATCTACGACTACAACCGGCATGAGCCGATCCCAATGGATCGGATCGTGTTCGCGGTAGACGAGGTCGCTGAGATTCTGGACAAGACCGGACTGACAAAAGAGGAAAAAGAACAGGTCGCCCGCATTGAAAACCGACTGTCCATCATCGCCCGACAAGGGCGTGCATTCGGCATTCACCTGTTTCTCTCCACCCAGCGGCCAGATGCGAATATCCTGTCCGGACAGATCAGGAACAATATCGGCTACCGCATTTGCGGCCGCGCAGACAACGTGTTGTCCATGATCATTCTGGATAACACGGATGCCAGCGACAAGATTCCGCACGACGCCCAAGGCCGTTTTCTCACAGGTGACGGCATGGTATTTCAAGCCTACTGGTTCGACGACACAAAGGAGATGTTTTGAATGGATAAACTGACCTATAACGCGCCAGAGCTGGCGCTGCTGCTCGGCATCAGCCGCAGCGCGGCCTATAACCTGATGCACCGCGCGGATTTCCCGTCCTTCCGCATCGGCAAACGGTTACTCGTCAAACAGGACAAACTCACCGAATGGCTGGACGCGCAGGGTAAAACCACCCACGGCTATCAGCCGCCGTATCTATTCCCAGACAGCGGTTGTTAAGCCGCTACGCTAACAAACATTGGCACACTTCAAGGCGGGGCTGTTCTGCAATGGGCAGCCCCATTTTTATACCGCAAGCAGCGCCCAGCACACGCATCTTGTGGTATAATAAAAGCACCTAAATTGTATGTGCCGGAAAGGAGCATCCAGCAACTATGGCACGCAAAAGTAAAAAACGCGAAGCCGGCAGCGGCACAATATACAAACGGAAAGACGGCCGCTGGCAGGGACAATATGTATCCGGCCGCGATCCCATTACGGGCAAGCTGCTCCGTCATTCCGTTTACGGCAAAACGCAAAAAGAGGTTGCCACCAAGCTGCGTGACGCGACCGCAAACATTGACCGCGGCACCTATCAGGAGCCGAGCCAGATTACCATTGCGGCCTACGCGCAGGAATACTTCTCGATCTGTGCAGTTAATCTGGCGCACAGCACGCAGGTGACTTATCAGAAAATCTTGGAAAACCATATTCTTCCCGCGCTCGGCAAGGTCAAGCTGACCGATCTGACCCACCGGCAAGTACAGCAGTTCGTCACATCCTTATCGGTCAAAAAGAAGCTGTCCGCCAAAACCGTCCGCAACATCCACGGCATCCTGCACAACATGCTGGAGTCCGCCATCCGCGACGAGTTGCTGCTGCGCAATGTATCCGAACGCTGCTCACTGCCGCGTGTGACGCAGCATCAGGTGCGCGCGATCACGACCGCCGAGCTCAGCCGGTTTCTGCAGGCGATCGACGGCAAGCAGTTCCGCAACATTTTCTTTATCGACATTTTCTCCGGCCTGCGCCTGTCCGAGATCCTCGGCCTGCGCTGGGACGATGTCGATTTCGATCACGACTGCATCTATGTCCGGCAGCAGTTGCAGCAGAAGCAGGTCAAGGGCGATTTCGGCTATTTCCTCGCGCCGCCCAAGGAGGGCAAGCAGCGCAAGGTGATCCTCGCGCAGAACGCCATGCGGGTCTTGCGGCATCAGCGGGCAAAGCAGCACGAGCAGCAGCTGGCAGCAGGCGCACTTTGGGACAACAGCTTCCATCTGGTGTTTACGAATGATTTTGGGCAGCCGCTTAATCGGCGCACAGTGTACAAGCACCTCAAGCGCATCCTGCTGGACTGCGGCATGGGCAATTATACCTTTCATTCCCTCAGACATTCGTTTGCAACGATCTCGCTGGAGAACGGCGACGACATCAAGACGGTGCAAACTAATCTCGGCCACTATGCCGCGTCGTTCACACTGAAGACCTACGCCCATGTCAGCGACCAGATGCAGCGAAACAGCGCAGCACGAATGGACGCGCTGATTGCTTCCCTGCCGGAGGCGCAATAAATTCTGATTGCACTCAGGATTGCACTCAAAAATTTCTTACCAGCGAAAAAGTTATGATTTTTCGCTAGTAATAGCAAAAACCGCACTTTATCAGAAGATAAAGTGCGGTGATCTGGCGGAGAGTCAGGGATTTGAATTGCCAAAATCCAGTTTTTTATTATACTTTTTATCCATATAAACGCATTCAATACGTATTCATCAAATATTTATGACAACATGGCCAAGTGGATTCCGCTGCTTATTTCCTGTTTGTCGTCACAGTTGTCGTCAACACATATAATACAATCCATACATAGCGTAGAGAGCTACTATTATCTCTGCAATCTGTTTGAAATTGCGGCATTATCATTTTCTGAAATGATATAAACAGTCTATCCGCTCTGATGATTTGCCGATACTCGTGAAACGATCATGCCCTGATCAAACTAGGGCGTGGCTTATTTTTAGATGCTGCGAAAAAAGCTACCTGCAAAATTAAATTAAAGCAATTTATTCAATGCTCCATTCATATCACACCCAGCCGAGCCGCTTACGATACCCTTTTTGCAGATCGTCCCGCATGTGCTTCTGAAAGGAAACATCCAACTCGCGGGGGATCCTTCAATCCTATTGAAGTCCTCGGTTTCCCTAATTGTGCAACATGAACCACCACTAACCGACAAGGTTCGTCCATCTCGCGGCACATATGCCACGTCAACAGGTTCTCCATGCCACCATCCAATTTTCATCACCCCAATCAGTGGCTTTTATACAATATTTTTCTGCAAATACGAACAGCAGCTTAAAATTTCTACGTTAGCTGTCGTCATAGATCAGCATAATCGCCTTTACGTACAGTGCCTGACCGTTAACCAGTTCTCTAAATCTTGTAGAACCACCTAATTATCATACATTTTACTACATACTAAGCAATTATTATATACAAAAAGCCAGAAATAGTGTAGACAAATATGCTCCCCCTATAAGAGACAGTGAAATAAAACACAGTCTCTCATAGAGAGAGCATTTGTTATGCCACAAAAGTAAAAAACGAAGAAAAGGTAAAATGAATTCGCATGTATTTGGTGAGCCAAATAAACATAAATGAACTGGCACGAAAGCTGGGAATAAATTGGTATACAGCGACTACATGGGTAAGAAATTATGGGACAGAAGGGCTGGAGGCGTTTGTTCGGCATAAAAACCATACATATGTTTCAACCTTAAAACCTTTGACAGAGTTGTTAAGATCAATCCGGACACCTATCCTCCATTCCACAGCGACAGGGGGATATCAACACACAAGCCGAGAATTTCACCAGAAACTCGTACAGACGGAAATGGCACAGAGCATGTCTCGATACCCCACTGCATTGACAATGACTCCATGAAAGGTTTCTGGGGCATCCTGAAACAGGAACGCTATTATGGCAGGCATTTTTACCAGCTAGCAGAAACTTGTTTATATGATTGTGAACTACATCTGCTATTACAATACCAGAAGAGTTCAGTATAACCTGAGCGTGCTGACACCGATGGCGAAGCACCAGTTGTGTCTCGCCGCATAAAAAGCAGACAGTACCGCATTGGCTACCAGCCGGAAAAAATTTATATTTTTCCACTGTCCTCTTGACGGGTAGCGATTCAGACTTGCCGCTTGGGATTTATGTAGATTTATTGAACACACAA